>Ga0315280_10000033_pt1 | contig 242523 bp, 276 predicted proteins | sample YL17G06_40_MG_FD_203697 | JGI IMG/M metagenome (GOLD analysis project Ga0315280, IMG submission 203697) | Sediment microbial communities from Yellowstone Lake, YNP, Wyoming, USA - YL17G06_40 | ecosystem: Environmental > Aquatic > Freshwater > Lake > Sediment | place: USA: Wyoming | collected... | reverse complement strand
GGGTTCTTGCATGGATTGGAAGGGGGACGAGAGAACCTCCAAGAGATGCGATGCTTGCAGATTCTGTTGATAAAAGGTTTTATGGACATGCGTTCGGATTTCATCGAGCCATGGACACACTGGGAGCGATAATTGGTCCTCTCCTTGCATTTTTCCTTCTAACTCTTGTAGATATAAGAAACATTTTCTATCTTTCCTTTATCCCAGGTGCATTGGCAGTTATCGTAATCGCATTTGGCGTGAAGGAACAAAAATCCAGAATAAAAAAGAAAGTACAAGGACTTTTCTTTCACCTGAAAACACTTCCATCCAATTTCAAGCTATTTGTTTTCGTAATGTTTATTTTTGGGATAGGTAATTTTAACAGAACTTTACTGTTATTGAGAGTACAAGAAGTATTGACACCAGCAAACGGACTACTGATAGCTGGAAGCATTGCCGTCTTCCTCTATATCATAAGAAATGTCGCTCAGGCAATTGCAGATTATACAGTCGGATCAATAAGCGATAAGATTGGTAAGAAAATTCTATTAGCTTTTGTCGGGTTCTTCTTGTTTGGTGTGGTGTCGCTTGGGTTCATTTATGTCACGACAAATTTTTATTATTTGATGATTCTTTTCATTTTATCTGGAATAAGTGCGGCAGGCTACACAGCACTTGAAAAAGCATACGCAGCAGACCTTCTCCCATCTCATATAAGAGGAACTGGCTATGGGGTTCTGAACACAGTTGATGGGATTGGAGACTTCATTTCGAGTTTTGTTGTCGGAACAATTTGGGTTTTTGTATCACCGAACTTAGCATTCATCTATGGTGCAGCAGTCTCATTTGTGGCAGCTTTTCTACTTATCGTCACTAAAAAATTTTGATACATTTTTTAAACAAAACAACAAAAGGTTTATGTAGTAAAAGCCAAGTAATTTTTCTTTTTCTATAAACTATTTAGGATAGAATCACAATTCAATTTCTAGAAAAGGTAAAGAATTTAAATATATCTTAACCAAAAGAGTTAAAGTGATGTTATGCAAGTTGCAAGGATAAAGCTTTCAGGAAAGAAACCAGAAGAGTTGGATAGCATTGCAAATGAAATCAAAGATATTGCAAAGAGGTTTGGTGTGACAACTAAAGGTCCTATTCCTCTGCCGACAAAAATAATGAAGGTTGTCACATTGAAGACTCCTTGTGGTGATGGTACTGGTCATGGTAATGCTACTTTTGACAAATGGGAATTGAGAATTCATAAAAGAGTTGTTGATGTTCAAGCTGATGACCGAGCTTTGAGGCAGATAATGAGAATCAACATTCCTCAGGGCATACATATAGAAATAAAACTGCAAGATTAGTCATGAACAACATCAAGCAATTGTTTGAATTGTATGAAACGAAGAAAGAAGAAATTCAAGAAAAACTTTTTGAGTTCAAACAAATTCTGAATGAAAGTGATGAAAGGGGGTTTGCTGAATTGGCTTTCTGCATCTGCACCCCTCAATCAAAGGCAACCACGGCCTGGAATGCTATAGTTGCTCTGATGAAAAATGGTTTGCTTTACAGAGGAGACGTGGAAAAAATAATACCATTCCTAAATGTTGTCAGGTTTGGGCGGAATAAATCAAAATATATTGTTGGAGCCAGGAAAAAATTCACAGTCGATAACAAAATACAAATCAAAGAGTTTGTTCAATCGTTTATAGATCCAATCGAATTGAGAGAATGGTTAGCAGAAAATGTCAAGGGGTTAGGTATGAAAGAGTCCAGTCATTTCATAAGAAACATCGGTCGCAGCGAAAACCAGCTTGCAATTCTCGATGTGCATATCCTCAAGAATTTGAAGGAATATGGGGTTGTAGAAAAAATACCGGAAACGCTTTCGAAAAAAGAATACCTTAAAATTGAAAACAAGATGAAAGAATTTTCCAAACAGATTGGTATTTCCATGGACGAGCTAGATATACTATTTTGGTCCAAAGAAACAGGAATGGTTTTCAAATAGCTACAGCTTCGTCTTCTCATATCTTATTTTCAAATCACCATTCTTCCATTCAAACACAGGAACATTTCTTCTCAGTATTTTGAATTTCTCGCTCAAAGAATGTGCTACTAACGGCAGGGCTATTGTCGCATCAGTATAACATTGTACCATTTTGGCAAATGGCCCAATCTTTCCCCAGCTTTGAGCCTCCTCAAAAGTGCAACCAGAAAGTCCTCCCCATTGTGGCATGTCTGTTGTAATTTGTATCGCAAAATCATGGCTTTTATCGTGTCTTGTCTGATATCCTGCAATTACTGCAGTTTGTTGAATGAAGTTCTTTGGCACACCGCCACCAATGTAAATTACACCGGTTTGTTCTGCCATTTCCGTAATCTTAGAACTTTCATCAACATCTTTCAACGGGTCAACGATAATTTTCTTCTTTCTTAAAATGACTTTTTTTCCACCTGTTCTCATAATGGTTTTTCTTCTAGCTCTAAACATCATCGAAAAGCCTATAGAACTATCTCCAAAAGCAGGACAAAATATTGGTATGTTCTGTTTGTATGCGTTGATTAAGATTGAATTCTTGTCCTTTGCGACTTTATCTAAAACTTTACCCAAGAGGTAAAGAATTTCGCGGGAAGAGTATGGATAATTATCTTTGAGGTTTTGTGGAAAAACTCTTTCTATCCACAGATCCAACTCATAAAATTTATCCTCATCCGCAAACACATCGTATATTCTATCCACCCTTTTCTTTCTAAGAGTGACATCGTTCATCAGATGTGACCCAACATAATGCTTGCCGCCCATAGATTCAAAGTAATCGTGGTAAAGGTTTGCGCCTGTGGAAACTATGGCATCGATCATCCTTCTTTGAATCAGATAAGAAACTATTTTTCTCATTCCAGCTGGTATCATCGCGCCAGAAAGACCAAACCAGATAACGATGTTTTTCCTTCTGAGCATCTTTGACCAAACTTCAACTACCTCTGCAACCTTTCTTCCTTGAAAACCAGTCTTCAACATGTCATCTGTCAGTTCGCTGATTTTTTTGTCAGGCCAGACTTCAATAGGTGTTGTGGGCAATTCCAAAAATTTTTTTACCACATTATTTATTAGTTACACTAGAAGAAAAATCTTTTCAAACCAAAAGATTAACCTTTCTGTAAATAATTTTATATTAGTGGTTGTGTTGAAAGAAAAACTGCTTCTGTTGGATTCGGATTACACATTGGTAGACGAAAAAGCAACGGTTCGCCTGTATTGCAAAGATGTTAAAGGAAAAACTGTTCTTGTCCTTGATCAAAACTTCAAACCATACTTCTATGTGATGCCCAAGGAGGGAAAGGTAAGTGAGTTGAGTAAAAAAATAGGGCAACTTGATACGAAAAAATTGGAAACAAAAATCCTCAAAGTTGAGACTGTTGAGAAGAAATGGCAACTTGGGAAAGTAAAAATCCTCAAAATCACAATTGATAACCCAAGAAAGATTCCAGATGTACGAGATGCTCTAAAAGACTGGAAAGAGGTTGAAGAAACTTACGAGTATGACATCCCGTTTTATAAAAGATACATCATCGATAAACAATTAGAACCAACTGGCTGGATAGATGTGGTTGGAGAGGAAGTGGAAACTGGAAAGAGCTATAGAGTTAACAGGAGTTTGAGCGCAAGTTCTGTGGAATCAAGTGATTTATCAAAGACAATTGAGCTGAAAGTTTTGGCATTTGATACAGAATGGGTTGAGAAAAATGGTCAATCGGAACTTATAATGTTGAGTGTTGCAAGCAATGATGGCTATAAAAAAGTTCTGATGACATGGCATTGGGACAAGAAGCCGGCTTACGTCGAGATTTTGAAAGATGAGAAAGGATTGATTGAAAGATTTATGCAGATAGTCGATGAAAAGGATCCTGATATTCTTGTCGGTTACAATTCAGATGCTTTTGATATCCCTAAGTTAAAAGACATAGCTACCAAATTGAGAGTTTCTTTGAAGCTTGGGAGAGATAACATTCCAGTTCATGTGGTGAGAAGGGGGAGGATAAGCTCGGCTAAAACCAAGGGGAGAATACATGTGGACTTGTTTGATTTTATTGATCATGTCCTTTCTCCATCGATGAAAAGCGAGGTCATGACTTTGGACGAGGTTGCACAAGAACTACTGGGAATCGGGAAGAAAAAAATGAAGTACAAGGACATGACTGACATGTGGAGCAAGAAGGATAGAGTTGATATGATAGTTGATTATTGTTTGTGGGATTCTGAGCTGACTTTAAGGCTCGCCAATCACATTCTCCCACAAATATTTGCCCTCTGTAAGATCACAGGACAATTGCCGTTTGATGTGACCCGCTACACCTATTCGCAGCTGGTTGAGGCGTATTATATGAGAAAGGCGTTCTTGGATAATTCAATCATACCTAACAGGCCGAAGACGGATGAAATGGAGAGAAGAAAAATGCAACCTGCATACAAGGGGGCAATCGTGATAGAACCGAAAAAGGGAATTCATTCCAACATCCTGGTCTTCGATTTTCGTTCTCTGTATCCTTCTGTAATTGTCACCCATAACATCTCTCCTGAAACTCTCAATTGTGGTCACAAAGAATGTGAAGAAAAAAACAGGGTTCCTGAAGAAAAATTCTATTTCTGCACAAAGATTAAAGGATTTATTCCAAAATATTTGGAGGAAGTCATCAAGCTGAGGCAGGATATTAAGAAAAAACTGATGAAAGTTAAAAAGGATTCTGAAGAATACAGTCTTTTGGACAACGAACAGTTCGCTCTCAAGACGATTGCCAACGCATCTTATGGTTACTTCGCATTCATAGGAGCAAAGTGGTACAAGAGAGAATGCGGATCCTCTGCTGCAGCTTTCGGCAGATATTATATTACGAATGTTATCGAGGAAGCAAAGAAGTTTGGATTTGAGATAATCTATGGTGATACTGATTCTTTGATGGTGAAGTATCCTGAGGAGTTACCGAAGAAGAAATTGATAAATGTTGGGGAAAGATTTGTAGAAATAGTTAACGATAAACTGCCTGGAATGATCGAGCTTGAGTTCAGGGATTTGTATGAGGGTGGTATTTTTGTAGCTAGGGAAAGAGGTGAGGTGGGAGCAAAGAAAAGATATGCCCTGCTGGATTACAATGGCAACATCGAGATCAGAGGTTATGAGGCGGTCAGAAGGGATTGGTGCGAGCTCAGTAAAAAAATACAGAGGGATGTGCTTGTTACAATTCTGAAAGACAGAGATTCAAATAAAGCTGTTAAGCTGGTCAGAGACACAATCAAAAAGATAAGAGATGGGAAAGTTGATCTGGAAGATTTGACGATATTCGAACAGATAACAAGACCTTTATCTGCATATGAGCAAATCGGACCACATGTCAGGGCTGCACAAAAAGCAAGGGAGATGGGAAGACCGATTGGTGAGGGAAGTGTCATTGGCTTTGTGATCACAAAGGGCAAAGGAAGCATCTCTGATAGAGCCGAGCCGGTTGAAGATGTCAAACCGAACCAGTACGATCCAGACTATTATATAGAACATCAAGTTTTGCCTGCTAGTATGCGCGTACTTAAAGCTTTGGGAATAATAGAGCAAGAAATTCTGATGGGAAGAAAACAAAAAAAGCTGGAAATATATATTAAAAAATAGTGGTGCTGTGGGAATTTTAAGGAAGATCGTAAGAGTTGCAAGTGGCTTCTTATTCTCACTCTGTTTGTTATTGTCCCTTTTGACAATCCTGGCGAGCACTCTGACAAAATATGAAAACGTAAGGATGATTTTCATTGGCATCTATGCTAATGCTCTGAAAGAACAATTGGGTGACCAGCAAATCAACCAATCTTACAATAGTTTGTCTGTTTATTGTAAACAGAATGAAAAAGTTGATTTCCCCCTTATGAACCAGAACATGACATTAAATTGTTCTGACATCGTTGGAACAAACTCTACTCATTTTCTATATCTTTTAGCTGGAAGAATTGTTGATGGTTTCTATTACAAAGACTACGGCTGTGAGTTTATAAAATGTTTACAAGAGATGTTTTATGAAAAACATTTATCTCCAGAAAAGGTAACAGTGTTGTTCAGTTCCACAAGCAATAAATTTTTCGATAAGATTATTTTGCCGATTGCCCTTGCGACTGTTTTTACTGGTCTGCTTCTTTTCGCTTCAATCGAGACTTGGTCTGGGAGATTCAAGACATTTGGAATAGAATTCCTCTTCATCGGTATTTTCTACTTCCTTATGCCATACCTTGAAGGAATTGTTTTCAAACTGCTGCCACCACAGGCCTCTGTAGCGGAAGGTGTTTACGGGGTGGTATCTAAGATTATTTCTCCCGTTCTTGTATTCTTCTTTACCATTGGCGTTGTCTTTACTGTGTTGTGGGTATTAAGCAAGTTCATGAAAAAGAAAAAGTCTAAATGATTTTTTTGTTTGTCTTCAGATCAAAGATATGAATGCAATTCACCGGACAAACCTCGGCAGCCTCCTGATTGCATTTCAGGTCGTCTGTCTGCAATTCAAAGCTTGATCCAACTTTTTTGGCGCCTTTGAGCTTAGACTTTCCATCATCCATAGACCAGAAATCTTGGCAAGTAGCAGCACATGCACCACACCCTATGCAAGCATACTTATCATGAACAATTTTATATTTGGCCATCATTTCATCCCCAATTTCTTTTTGGCTGTTTTTGACATCATGTCCGGAGACCAAGGAGGATCAAAAACTATTTCAACATCAACTCCCCTTACTCGTTTTATCTTTGAAATTTTCTTTTTAACATCCTCGACGATAAAAAACTGCATCGGACATCCTGGAGAAGTTAATGTCATTTTGATTTTCACCTTGTTGTTTTTTATATCGACATCATATATCAACCCAAGGTCAACAATGTTTACTGGTATCTCTGGGTCATAGCATTTCTTCAGAACATCTATTACAGTTTTTTTATCAATCATAATTCATCTCAAAAATATAAAGGCGGGAGAGTTTAAATTGTTAACGTCAAAATATAAATCCCCTGAGCTTGGCGCCACACTTTGAACATTTGTCTTCTGATGTTTTTGATATAACAGAGAAACCCATTCTCTCTATCAATAACTCTCCGCATTCTGGGCAGTAAGTGTTCTCCAGACTGTGACCAAGAACGTTTCCGATATAAACGTAGTTCAAACCAATTTTCTTAGCATCTTCGGCAAAATTTTCAAGTACCTTGGTTGGTGTGACATCAAGATTGGACATTTCGTGGCTTGGATAAAATCTCAATATGTGAAATGGTGTGTCGGGTCCCAGTTTGTTCAAAACCCATCTTGATAATTCTCTGAATTTCTCTTTATCATCGCCGATTTTAGGAACGATAAGGTCTGTGATTTCAATGTGAATATTGAGCTTTCTCATAAGTTCAAGTGTCTCAAAAACTGGTTTTATTGATGGAACGGAAGCGTATTTCCGTAAAAATTTTTCATCTCCGGATGCCTTGAAATCAACCGTGGCAGCATCCAAGAATTTGGATATTTTTTTCAACGGTTTGTCTGTGATGTAACCATTAGTTACAAACATGTTTTTGATTTTTTTCTTGTTGGCAAGCTTTGCAATGTCAAAAGCAAATTCAAAAAAAACAGTTGGCTCAGTGTAAGTGTGGCTGATGATTTTCAAATTTTTTTCCTCTGCCATTTTAACTATTTGCTCTGGAGAATATTTTGTTCCTAAATCCTCTATTTCTCTCACCTGACTGATTTCCCAATTACAGCAGTAAGCGCATCTCCAGTTGCAACCCGCGCATGCGTATGACAGCGCAAAAGAGCCTGGATAGAAATGAAAGAGTGGTTTCTTCTCAATAGGGTCAACATTCAGAGCAACAACTCTTCCATAGTTGAGAGAAAAAAGTTTGTTTTTTCTATTTTCTCTAACCATACAAAATCCTCTGGCGCCGTCAGCAATGAAACATCTTCTTGCGCATAACTCACATCGAATGCCAATTAATTTATTGGTCTTCTCCTTGTGCCAGAATAATGCATTGTGTAATTTTTCTTCCATAAACTATCATCTAAACAAATGTCGCCCCCTCATAGAGCAGCCTTGATGCGATCTTTAAGCCTTCTGGTAATAGCCTGAAACTGTCCCCAGCCGGACTCTTGATCACGTATCCATCATCTACCAATCTCTTGAAAAATCTTCTCACCGTTTTTCTCTGTCTCATCGGAAACTTTAGAACTATATCATCCTCCTTGATAAATTTTCTAGTGTTTCCTCTAACCAAAACCAAGGTTGAAATCAAAATAGTCTTTTCTAGTTCTGTTATTTGTCTGTCCATAAATACAACATATGTTGTATTTATATAAATTTTCGTTTCTGACCAGACAGAAAACTTTTTATATACTGACTTGAATCTTTTAATTGTAATTCCGGAGATGAATGAAAAATGCAGAAGCATGGCATTGCTGAAGATAAGATCTATCAATTCGTCTGCGAGTATCCCGGAGCGAACACTTACGAGATTGCAAAGAAGCTTAAAATGTCCGGGGGCAATGTTAGAAATGCTCTTTCTAACCTCCATAAAAAAGGTTTGATCACTTTCAGGTTTGAGAGGAACAATCCTAGGATTAAGAAGCATTGTTTTGCTGTGAAGATTTGGAATTTGCTGCCAAAAAGGCTAAGAGGGGAAATCAAGATTCTGTTGAAAATCAACAATCAAAAACAAAAGCATCTATATTGCCTTTGAGTGAATTGACACCGAAAGCATCGGTTGTGTGGTGTTTTTGGGTCTGAGAGTATTTTTGTAGAACAGTGTCATCTGGGTCTACGGATTTGAAAAATATTGTTTGTGAAATCATTCCTTTGTCTCTCAGGAAGTTTCGGAATTCTTTTGCCCTAGTGTAGTTTGCCCCTGCATGAATCAACATTTTCTTTGCGCCACATTTTTTAGCAAATTTTATCATAGCATCGAGAACAAACTCTTTCATTTTTTCTTGGCCCAAGGAAATGTAAGCGAATGAGCCACCTTCCCATGTATCTACTAACACAGCTGATTCACCATCAACAGATCCAGCATAGAAGAATGCCACGGAAATTGGGTTGATTATCCCCTGAACATAAAATTGCAACATCGTAGTCTGTGGGTCCATCAAAAATAGAGGAATTTCTTGTTGTGCTCCTTGTGGCAAGAACCAACAGCACCAAAGAAGTTCGCTATCATAAAGATCTTGTGGAATTTTTCTCTTCCAAACTCTTGCCGTCACTGTTGCTCCCCTGAAAGTGAATATTGTTCCGTCTCTGATCATCTTTATCAATCCATCAATGTCGTTCAGTGATTCGGCCACTGATTTTGGCATTTTCCTGTTTTGATAGGCATCTATTATCCTTTGTTTGAAAATATTCAATACCCTTCCTGCCGCTTCTTTATCTTGATTTAGAGCTGAGATGTAGTCTTGTTTGATCTTCTTGAAAAGAGAGCCGGGAGATTGGTGTGGTATCGCAACCTTTGGCAGCAACTCATTGCTCTTGCTACCCAGAACCTTTATTGTAATTCTCTTGAAGACGTTCACCCAATTTTCTGAGAAAATTCCGTTTGGCCTCTTTTGGGAAATGCTCTTTCCGCTGTTCATAAAAATTTTTGGGTTTATTCCCTGCTTTTCCATCTTTTCCATGACTTTCTGTATCGTCTCATCTGAATCGAACCATTTTTTAAAACTACCATGCTCCAGTATTTTGTTGTACACCACAGCTATGTTTGGATCAATATTGATGTTTTCAGAGAATTTGATACCGCATCGCAAAGAATAGTGGTCTTGCAGCTTTATGTTTTTTAAATCTTTTTCTACCTCTCTCTTGAGTTGTTCTATACCATCTTTAACCAAAATTTCTGCATAATTTTCCTTGTTCACTTTTATTATGTCTCTCAGAAAAGACAACAGTTCGACCTTCTTTTCCAAAGGTATCTTTTTTCTGGATATTTTTGAGGAATAATCTTCAAAAAGATCTATTTTTGATGGGCTTATTTCAAGCATCATGAAAATGTCTTGTTGTAGTTTTATGTTTCCGTTTCCAGGGAATTCTGATACAAAGTTTAAAAGTTTAGAAACGCGACCGTTTCCCACCCATTCGATGTATTTCTTTGTTGAATCCACATTTGGCTCATCGGTAATGCACCATGTTAGATTGTTGAAAATTTGTGAAAGATTGATCATGTTAGACCTGTACTTCAACAGAAGGTTATCAATTTCGTCCAGCATAAAACACTTAGAAGCAGCCTCTACCACATTGATATCTTTTTTTGTTTCCGCAATCCAAAGTAAAGTTTCTACAACATCTCTGGTAAAATTAGTTTCTAATTTTTCATCTATTTTTTTATATTTTTCGATTGCTGGCTCTATGATTTTCCCAGCATTTTCATTCTTGGTGAATTGAATTATTTTTTGAATTTCCTCTTGTGGAAAATTATTTATTAAATTATCATCCATGTGGTTTATTCCAATCAATTAATTAATAATAATTTGGTTGTTCTACTATAAAAATTAATTTGAAAAAATTTTTTATTGAATTCAAAGAATTTTTTCTAAAAATTCTTTATTTTACATTTTGTATCGAAATTAATTTTTAAATATATTGAGTATAATTTATTGTGATGATATGGATGAAATCTCAATAATTTTACTAATTTTGTTGGTTTTTTTGAGTGGGTGTGTTACTAGTGAAAATAAACCAGATTTAGAAAAGTTAAAGGAATCTTGCATATCTGCATGTGTGAATGAAAGGAACAAAGGAACAAACTTGAGTAATGGACCCTGCTTGCTCAATCCAATGTCAGAAAACAATGACTGGGTGTGTGACATTGCACATGATCCCAGAGAAGATGTGGACAATTTGATCGAGAATCAGTGCTCAGCTTTCAGAGATGGAAGGGCAACTCATTTCATTGAGGTTACGCCTGATTGCAAGTTCATAAGGTCGGGGTGATGTTATTGGGTGAATTGATCTATAAAAACATCAAAGTGGAATGGTTCGGTCATTCATGCTTCAAAATCTTGACTAAAGATAAAATAATTTATTTTGATCCCTATATCTTGCCAAGGAACTTACAAAAAGCAGATATTATTTTTGTCACTCATGCGCATTATGACCATTTTGCCATAGAAAACATAAGAAAACTGATCAAAGATGATGGTGTTGTAGTTGCGACAAATAGCTGTGCGCCAAAACTCGCAAATTTGAATCAGAAGATTGTCGGTCCAAACGAGAGGTTCGAAATAAATGGTATTGCAGTGGAAACTGTACCTGCTTACAACATGAATGAAGATTTTCACAGAAAGGCCGATGGCGGGGTTGGTTATGTGATAATTATTGATGGGGTTAAAATATATCATGCTGGAGACACAGATTTTGTTCCTGAGATGAGAAAATTGAAAAACATAGACATTGCACTTTTGCCGATAGGTGGGACTTATACCATGGACGAAAGGGAAGCTGCTGAAGCAGCAAATGTAATCAAACCTAGAATAGTTGTTCCCATGCATTTCAACACTTTCAATGAAATCAAAAAAGACCCAAAAGAATTCAAAAAACTTGTCATGAAGGATATAGATGTGAAGGTTTTGTAATATCTTTTTCACGAGAGCGAAGCAAAACTCCATATAACATACCGAAGAAAAGTCCTCCAAGATGTGCTCCATGTGCAATGTTTCCTGGAACGAACAAACCAGAAAATTCTGTTATCGTCCAGAAGAAAGCAGCAAAAATCATCGGCATCGGCATTCCTCCAATAAAAACAATCGTGGTTGGTCTGAGGATTGCAAAAGTTCCCATTATTCCATAAATTGCACCTGATGCACCTAACCCAGGAATGTTTGAACCCGGAGCAGTTATCATGTAGCCAATGTTGCCAATGATTCCAGAAACGAAAAAGATCATCAAATACGTCTTTTCATCGATTATCTTTTCGAGCTGTGTTCCAAAAATAAACAGCGCGAACATGTTGAAGAATATGTGGGAGATGTCTGCGTGAAGGAAGATTGAGGTGATGATTGTCCATGGTTTTGTGAATACATTTTCGGGCACAAAACTCCCCCAATCCTCGAGTGGAAGAACAAACTCGAGGGAAAAAACTATGACCATTGTAAGAATGAGAATCAGTGTGATACTCCTTTGTCTTTTCTGACTGTATCTCATTTTTTCACGTTTGATATATATTCAAAAAACATCCATAAATTTTTATATGGAGCCAGAAGAACTGAAAAACTACAAAAAATCTGAAGAGATTTCTGACAGTGTCTTGATCTTTGCCAAGAAATTCGTGAAGGAGAGCACAAAAATTTTGGACTTGGCTGAAAAAATAGAGGGGAGAATTAGAGAATTGGGAGGAGGTGTTGCTTTTCCTGTCAACATCTCGATAAATGAGAATGCTGCACACTACACACCAGACATAGATGATCCGATTGTTTTGAGAGAGGGTGATCTGGTGAAAGTTGATTTTGGTGTTCATATCGATGGCTACATCTGGGACAGGGCATTCTCTGTTTTGATCGGAGAGGAGAAGAGTGATTTGATAGTTGCAGCTGAAAAAGCAGTGGAAAATGCTGTGAAGATGATTAATTCTGGGATAAAAGTTTTTGAAATTTCAGAAGTCATTGAAAACACTGTGAGTGAGTTTGGTTTAAAGCCAATCTACAACTTATCTGGCCACGGTCTTGAGAGGTTTGTCCAACATGCTGACCCGTCAATACCGAACAGCAAGAATAAAATCCAGTACGAAATAAAGGAAGGGCAGGCTATAGCAATAGAAGTCTTCACCACGAATGGAATTGGCTTAGTGAAAGAGTCCGGCCAATTTTTAATATACATATATGTTCAAGATAGACCAATCAGGTTGTGGGAAGGAAGGAAAATCTTGGATAAGGCAAGAACTGAATTCAGTGGTCTTCCTTTCGCCAAAAGATGGATTACTGATGTGGCAACTGGAGCGAAGCTTGATTTAGCATTAAGACAGCTTGTTGAGATGAATGCGCTAAGGCCTTATCCCGTTCTCAAGGAAGAGAGCAATGCTGTTATTGCCCAAGCAGAAGAGACTGTAATAGTTAAATAGTCTGTGGATTAAGTAAATTTAATAAATTTGGGGGTGAATCAATGGGTTTCAGTTTCAAGAATAGCAGGGGTCAGGTTTATCATTTACACTCAAGAGAGGGAAGAGGGGGAGCAAAACTGTTCTTCTTCTCAAAAGATCCTTCAAATTCAATAGACCTCCCTGAAAAGTATGAAGTTTTTGAAAATCCGAAAACAGCTTTACCCATGGTAAGGAAGAAATGATGAGTGTAAGAGCTCATGTCATCGTAACCGGTGCGGTGCAAGGTGTTTCATTTAGGCAGTACACTAGAATGAAAGCTCTGGAGAATGGTGTGACTGGTTGGGTTAGGAATTTGCCAGACGGCAGAGTGGAGGCTGTGTTCGAGGGTAAGAAGGAAGATGTGGAAAAAATGATCGAATTCTGCAAAATGGGTCCTCCAAATGCTTACATAGGAAATCTGAACATCAAGTGGGAGGATTTCAAGGGCGAAACAAACAGATTCGAAATCAGATACTGAGCTCTACAAATTGATTTAAGTGTAAAAAGTGAATTATTTTATGAAATCTGCGCCAGCTGTGCCTAATTCATTTCTGGGGAGATTAAAATGAGAAAAGATGTGGCTAAAAACTTGGTTAAAATTGTTAATTGTCTGAAGGGAGCGGAAGAAGGCTGGATTTGGTACAGAGAAATCAGCAGAAGAACCGGTTTGCACCACAAAACTGTTTCCCGACTGATTGAGAATCATTTGCAGATGTTCATTGATGTCCAGACCATGGAACCTTTCAACGTCAAGATGGTTAGGCTAAAGCCTGGGACAGAAACTAACGGAGTTTTCAGGTATCTGGCCGTGAGAGAGAAGCTGGAAAACGTCAAAAAATAGCTGTTTCTGCGGAAGCTTGTTTTTCTTACTGGGTCGTGATTTAAATAGTTTGAAAACTATATATTATAGTACCGGTGTCGATTTGGGTAAAATCATAAACGGATATTCTTACAAGGTAAGCGTGCCCTGTAAAAATTGCCATTCTTTGGTAAGGATGGGGATTGAGGAAAAGATTAGTGTTTGCCCGGTCTGTCATTCTGACTGGAATGGTAATGTCAGGGCTAAATAGATACCTTCTTTTCTTTTAATTTTTAGGTTTTAGGGGGGTTGTTTTCTTCAAAGAAGCTTTATTTTATCTTCTTCTATAATTATTTGTTCTTTTGATACCCCAGGTAATCCCCTTTTAACATGATTCCTGATTGTATCTGTGCTTAAATTCATTATTCTAGATAAATCATAAAATGTTATACCTTCTTTATTATGTTCAAGGAATTCAACTATCTTTTTGTCAGTTTCAATGCTTCTTCTCTTAGACGGATGTGTCCCTTCCATTTTATATGTCCTTTCGGGAAACTTAAGCATTTCAGTCGTAATTTTATCGAAAGAACTTCCGGTAAAATAAAAAACAGTTATTTTTGACTCCTCGAAGACCTCCAACCAATCCTTTGAAAGAATAGATGGCAGGCCAGAAAGAATTAACCATGAATCTTCAACATCATACTTTATCCTAGCAAATAACAACTGTCCCAATGCCCGACTGAATTTAGCAGGATCTCTGGCTGTCTTAAACTCAACCGCTATTCTTTTCCCGTCTTTCTCGATGATTAAATCGGCCGGCTTGTTTACTATCTCATAAATTATTTTGAATTGGTGTTGGTTTACAAACTCTATAAACTTTTGCTTTAACTCATATTCCCTCATTTAAATCGCTTTATTATCGCTTGAATCGCTTAAATATCGGATAAATCCTCTGCCATTTTTTTTAAATCTTTCAATCTTGTTGGTTCTTCGTGTGGTAAGAGTTAGCAAGCTTCTTAAGGCGGATTCGGAAATTCCCAGTTTTTCAGCAAGGTTGGTATAGCTAACTTCTTTAAGCTCTTTAGCAATGTCTAGTAAATCTTGCATCTTAGATGTAAGAGGTAACTGGCTTTCAACAGCTTTAATGTGAGTGAAAAGCTGGGTTTTAAGTGGCTCGGGTGCTCCCTGGGACACACCTCTGAGAGAATTGAGCGATGTTTGCATCGCATTAAATCGCTCCTGTTCGTTTTCTTCATGTCTTTTCGTAATTTCAATCAATTCAAGAAGCTGTTCTCGAAACTGTAAGGAAAACCAGTCCTTAGTAATTATTTGAGACTCAATCCTAGCTAAAGAAAGTTCTATTTCTTTAAGAGATTTCCCAGTATAGCCTGCAGCAATACCCAATTGTAAAGATTCTTTTTGAAGTTCAATAGGTGGTTCGGGTCTGGTTTTTACAATAGACATATCTTTATTAAATTCTTCTTTGATTGATTGATTGAACTGCGATTCAATCGCTGATTGAGGCGATTGAATTTCTGCTTGAAGCGCTTTGGGTTGCGCCTTTTTGCCAAAAATGCTCAAAACTCGATCGAAAATGCCCATATTTTTATATTGTTTTTCTAATATTTAACTCTTACTTTGGCCTTATACTCACTTTCTTAACTAAAGCCAATTCTTTCACTAACTCTCACTTTTCTCTCAAAGTTGTTTTTCCTATTGGGATTTCTTTTTTCTAAACACCTTGTAACAGAGATCAATTGGTTCGTATAATTTATCAAGTCTCACTTACACCCTAAAACCAAGTTTACAACACAAATATTGCATAATATTTATTTTTAAAAACATATTAACAAAAATATGTTAAGTTTACTATATAAAACGTTACAATAATGGTATCATTAAATATATTACATAAAGTATATTTTATACAATATTCTTTTCTAGTCAACTCTCACTTCCTTCTAATCCATAAATTGCTCAGTTTAATTAAAATAACTGGAGCATATTTTTAATAAGCTCTTAGTGGTTTATGGTGAGTCTTTTTATGTATTTTTGCTCTTGGAAAATATAATGGGGGTTTGAAATTACTCAATTTATTTAAGAAAGTTTGAAAATACCTTTTTGGGTTAAATTGTGTATACCAAAATTACCAACTTTTATTAAAATTTGATCTAAGTTGAAAGATTTGATCAACCTATATAACAATGAGTGTAAAAAAGTGGTTATGTTCCTCTAAAATCTACAAAATGCTCAGTCTCCTCAAAGAGGTGGCGCACTTAACGAGAAAAAATGGCAAAAATGAGGCAAAAAACCGATTTTTTAGTTAAAATGACGTATAACAATGATTAGACGAATTGGAAAATGCTTATATTTTTTGAATAACTTCTATTTTTAGGATATTATGCGAGAAATTTTAGAAAAAATAGGCAAATATTCAGAAACAATTCAGTGCGCTTCAGCTTCTGTGGTAAGCGGATTTGCCACTTTATGGCTATATCTTTCAAATGATCCTATGATAATGCTTGGATTGTCTGTTGGTATCGCATCAACAACCATTTCTGCATATTTGGCTAAAAAGAATTACGAACGTGAGAAAATGGGGTTAGATGATTCAGATAATTCTTATGACATTTGGCATGGTTTGCCAGAATTTAAGCCTTAAATTTTTAACTGTCCATCTGTTATTTGTGTCAGAGGAAGAACTCCCAGAATTGATTGAACTAATGACTAGATTTTATGATAAGGCCGTAGAAATCAAAGAAGAAGAAAGTAAGAAAGGAAATAATGTAACAAATTTAAGATATCATCTCACGCCTCACGACTATGAAATTTTAATGTGTAATAAAGCATTCAAAGATATTGTTAAAAGTAACATTCACCTTAAAGGCTATGTGAAACCAAATATTGGTGGTTCTGAAGTTATCAGAGATGAAACTGTTAAAGAATCTGTCCCAAAATACGATGTTTCTCCTAAAGCTGGTTCTTAGCACTACGGTTAAGATGAGTTAGAAGAACTTAAATTAATTTGCTTTAATTTATTTTATATGGTTAAACTGACTTTCTTCGGTGGAGTGAATTAAATTATGATCAACTTCGACAAGATGGTTGATGCACACATTTCAAGAGAGCACAGGCCGAAGCAGATAGGCAGGTACTATCCTTCTGAAGTCGGAAGCTGTCTGAGAAAGCTCTGGTATTCATACAAATACCCGCAAGAGGTCGATTCTGACCTGCTGAAGATATTCGAGGCAGGCAATATCATACACGGGTTTGTTGTAGAAGTCTTGAAGTCCGAGAAGAACAAGGATGTTGAACTGCTGAAATCAGAGATACCTTTCAAGGTAGAGGCCGAGGATTTTGTCATTTCCGGGAGAGTAGATGATCTTGTTTTGGTAAAAGCTTCGGGAAAGAATGTTCTTGTTGAAGTCAAATCAACAAAAGATGTTTCATTTGTCAAGAAACCGCAGACAAACCATGAGATGCAACTGATGTTCTACATGGAAGCCACAGGAGTTCACAATGGAATTGTTCTTTACATCGACAAGAATAATCTGAAGAGCAGGGTGTTCGAGGTCGAGTTTGATCCGCAGAAAGGAGCCGAGATTTTTGACAGGTTTAGTTTCTTACACGAGCATTTGAAGGAGAATAGCTTGCCAGAACATGAGGCTAGGCAAGTAAATGACATGAATTGGATGTGTAAGTTTTGTGAATATATAGATAAATGTGATAAAAATGAAAAATAGATAATTATGGATGATAAAACCACTATTGAAGAAGTAAAGAAATTGATTGTAAAATTTAGAGACGAGCGAGACTGGAAAATGAGAAAACTCAAAAATAAAAGGATATCATCTAAGAGGTCTCGAAACTTCAGATTTGTAGAGACGCCTGTTTGACAGGAAATTTATATTTTCAAATTTGGAAGTAGTTCTCAGATGTGCCTTTAATTTATCACCATGTTCTTCAAAAGCGTACAACTCGTCATTATGTCTGTAAACAATTAAATCAACGAATTTCCAATCAAGTCTTGTTAATCCAAGTTCTTCAAGTTCTTTTTCAGTGTAAACTTGTCCTATGATTATTTCTTTTTCTGCAACCATACTAAAAAATAAGACAGAGACTTAAGGATTTAAGACTTGTTTTTAATCAACTGAACTTTGTCGTCAGAACCGAAAGTATCACGATCATAAGGCGGATAGGTCCTAATTACATTAACCTTACCCCTATCTTTCAATCTCAAGATAGCATAAAAAGTTCCCTGAGGCGCCTGACTAACAACATAGTTATTGCATCCCATTGACCTAGCCGCATCCGCAGCTTTTTCGATTAAATCTTTGACGTACATTGGTTTAGTCGTCTCACTAAGTAGCGAAACAACAATCTTCTGATACGTTGTCATTTCAATGCACTATTTCATTATACAATGGTTAAAAGATTTAAGACTTTTTAGAAATTGACTATTTTATGGTATTTCTATCTGACCCCACCTTAGTCCCTTTTCAGAAAAATAAAGTTCGATACCGGGATTATCTTTATCCTCAAGATCTTTTTCTGTCACCCCACTCACCTGTTTTGAGACAATTTTTTTTACCATAGCATAAATATCAAAATATCTAAGTCCACACCCCCTTTTGTATATCGTTACCTTTTCAGCATTACCGTCAACATTGATATCCTCTTTACCCTTGCCCGGCCAGTACAGTCCTGCAACCTTTTCATCAGAATGGATTTTTAAAATATAATCCCCCCTCAACTCTTTTTCTATATCACGTGCAATTTTTTCCCACGATACTTTCCTTTCAGCCATTTTATTGATAGAAATATGAACGAAAAGATATTAATAACATACAATTTATCACTAAATTATGTTCTTCCAACAGGCATTGAAAGATCTAGGACTTAACATGAGTGTCCAGACCCTCTAGAATCACCATCTTACCGTCTCTTTTTCGGTAAGAGTAGAACAAAACTCCTGGTAAATACGTATCTATACATTCGTATACTCTGGGGTTCTTGGCAGAATAATCATAACTTTTGTTTTTCAAACTCTCAGTAAATACGTTTACCCTGTAAAGAATTCCATTGTCATCGTACACATCGTTAAACACACTGTGAAGGCTTTCCGTTACACGGGCGGATTGAAGTAGATGCTTGCTACCAAGTTCTGATTCAAACCCAAGCACAAAAAACAATACACCCTGATACCTGCAGCAACCAGCTTTATACTGCAATACATGACTCAATGGATGTTCTTCCAAAACAATCCTCTCCATTATATCTCTTCTTTTCCAATCAGGATGAGTAAACATACCCTCATAAGCATTTTCCATGCTCTGTAGAGCTAAGCTCTTGATTTTTTCTAATTTGTCATTGAAAGGCAGATTCTTGGATTCTTTCGCTCTTTCAACCAATAGTTTTAATTCTTCACTTTCGTCAATTAGAACCTCAAAAAGCCTTAAATTATCATACGAATATAATTCTCTCACTCTTCTGGGTTCCATAAAATTATGTGCAATGATTAAAAATTTAAGCCTTTCAATTCTTTCAGCACATCTTTTTGCTATATTTATTTTCTTTGATCAGATAGCTTTCCCTGTCCACGAAAATTTTTTTATTTGGTTCCAAGTCCTCAGACAAACAAACATTCGGTCCAACAATGCTGTTGGGACCAATTTTGATTCCAGGTATGATCGTTGAATTAACTCCAGTTTTACAATCATCAGCCATTATTACTCCTAGTTTCTCTCTTCCAGTATCAACTTCCTTTTCATCGATTTTCACTTTCACGTTCTGCCCATCGAATCTCAAGTTTGCGGTGATCGAGCCACCTCCAAACGAGCAGTTGTCAGAAATTAACGAATCACCTATGTAATTTCTGTGAAACCAACAATTATCCCCTATTATTGAATTCTTAATTTCACAACCAAACCCAACAACACATTTGCTTCCAATAGAGGAATACTCTCGGATAAGGATACTATTCCCGATCAGAGAATTTGGTCCAATGTAGCAAGGGCCTTGAATGCAAACATTTTCAAGAACTTTGGTTCCCTCACGAATCCAAACATTCCCCGAGATTGTAGCCTTTGATGATACATCTGTATTTTTTTCAATTATTTGGGTTGTTATCATTTTATCCATCAAATATCTGTTAAGTTCAAATAAATCCCAAGAATATTTGAACGAACCGAAGTAACCATCATACTTGACAGCCTTTACGGTGTGACGATCATCGATGAAATCTTGTATAGCCTCTTCATACTGTCTGTCGGAAATACCAACATTTTTATAATAATCAAAAATTTCTTCATTCAATATGTATGCACCAATCACACCTAGATTACTTGGTTCTGTTCCCATCTCAGGTTTTTCAACAAAGAGCGTTACATCATCATCTTCAACTTTAATTATTCCATATTTCCACGTTTCTTTCACTGGTTTGCAAGAAAGGACCATATCAGCATCAGTAGTTTGAAATTTTTTAACCATATCCTCTATGAGTCTCGTTTCAAAGATGTCATCAGCATTCAAAACAAAGAAATGGTCATCAACCAAATTTTTTGTTGTCTCTAAAGCATTTGCCATGCCTAATGGTTCTCTTTGTTCTGCGTACTGAATGTTAACATCAAGCTTACTACCATCATCAAAATAATTTTTTATATATTTTCCATTGTAGCCAACCACGATGATGAAATCAGTGATGCTTGCTTCCTTCGCATTTTCAATAACGTATTGAATCAAAGGTTTTCCAAGAATCCTGAACATGGGCTTTGGTCTATTCACAGCTAGAGGGAAAACTCTGTTTCCTTTTCCACCAGCTAAAATCACTGCTTGCAATCTATCACCTATCAGTCGACATTAATTGATTAATTAAAAAACTATAAATCGATAGATGTTTGGTTTATACTTTATCAAATAAAATCTTAAGTTCTTCTAACACATCTTAAATGAAATATTTTTTATTTTATTTATAAATAATGAATAAAATAATATAAACACTAGAAACATCAAAAAAATATCGGGGGGTAACAACTTGTCAACGTTTCATAGCTATGAAGGTCCGTCTATTGATCTATCGTTAGTAAGAGCTTATATCACGATTTACCAACGAGAAAACTCTGGACGTAGTCCAACTGAAGATGAGCTAGTGAGAAAGGTTCATGAAAAGTATTATCGAGCACTTCCAGAAAGTTGGATAAGAGAGCGAGTGAGGGGTGCTATTGAAATCGGTCTGGAAAGGAAACTTATTGAAGAAAAAAACGAGAGTGAAATGGCAAGATACGACCGAATTGAATTTTGACCTTTACAGATGTCTGTAATAACTAAATAAAATTTCTTCTAAGGTGGCTTAGCGGCTAACTTTGTAACAACTATCGAAGTCAATAAAATTGATATAGCCTGCTTCCACAGTCTGTATTCATGGTTAAATGGTTAATGGCTCATCTGACAGTTGGCCTGCCTGAAGATCTCTATGAAAGAATCAAAAAACATAGAGAGATTAAATGGGCGGCCGTCGCAAGAAACGCAATCATATCATACTTGGAAATGATTGAAGAGGCGAAGAAAAAAGAATAAAAAGCTGTATTTCGAATTATTTTTACTATGCAACACTATATGGAAGAAAATGCAATGAGATATTTGGGAGAATCGGGCTTAGCTGATAAAATTATAGCGGCGAAAACTGAGAGAAACGTGTTTAAAATCAAATTTAACCATATTCCAATAAATGTATATTCACATGGACACCGTTCCAGTATTTCCGAAAAACCAAAGGAGCGGAATTATTATAGGTTTGTTGAAAATTTTATAAAAACAGTGATTGCTCTTGTAGATGATGATAATAGCAGATGTGTGGTAAGATTAAATTCTAAATGCTTAAATATGGATGGTAAAGCTGTAAAGAAGTTTGAGGAAGGTTGGAAAGCTTTACAAGAAAAATATAAACAAAATAAACCTTAGTTCCATCTGATAATCATTTCATTATTTTGGATTTCGATAATTATACAACATAAGTGAGCTTGAGTGGTGGTATGACTGTTGCAGTAACTTTCAAAATATTATCATCAATGCTTGATGTTATTTCGCTGTTATAACCAAATAATTGAAATATTGTAAATTCTGTGACTCTTAACAAAGTGTTTGTAGTTTCTGGATCAAACTTGTCTTTAAGAATATGAAGAAGATAAACCCCTTTAAGATCCTCACGTAACATCACTGCACTTTCCTTATTTTTTTCTAACATTCTTTTTAATATCATCTGTGCTGTTTTGTTTGTATTCAAACTGTAATCTTTACAGTTTTTATCCAAGGTGTTTATTATTGGTGAGCCTTCATACATTACTGAACTTCCTTCAGCATCTATTCTAGACTTCATATTATATGCGATTTTTAGACAATCAGAGATGTTAGAAAGAACTATACTGATATTTGATGTGAGCTCAGAAATTCTGTGGGGTCTTCGTTCAATCTCAACTCCGCCAAAAATTAGAGTCGGTGGACTGTATATTCTCATTTCTGGATTCAGGTTTAGCATATTTTAGAATTTAAAAGAAAAAGGATTTAAGCTCTACTTCAAAGTAGATATGCCAAAATCAAGCAAGTCCAGCCTATGATATACGTGAAGAGATATCCTGCAAGAATCCTTGGAAAGATGTGCTTGAACTTTTTGTGTTTTCTCATTTTCCTTTCAAAGAATCGAATCGGAGGAATTTTCCTGAGAATGTTGTCTATCGGCTCGATGATTCTATCCGGCAGTATCATTCCAATCAAAAAAGAAACGCCTAACTGCAGGCCAAAATCAGGAATGATAAAATTGGAGAATAACAGACCTATGACGAGAAGTATGTATTTCAATTTCAATCCGAAGTCAGTGATCATTTGTTTTTCCCTCGGATGATTGCTTGATGGCACCCAAGAGTTTTTGAGTCGAATCCGTCTTCTCCCATGAGAACTCGTCTCTGCCGAAGTGGCCATAAACGGCTGTCTTGGCGTAGATTGGCTTGAGGAGCTGTAATTTGTCAATTATTGCTTTCGGTCTCAAGTCAAAAATCTTCTTGCAAGCTTCAGTTAAAATTTCATCTGAATATTTTCCTGTCCCAAAAGTATCGATAGAGAAAGCGACTGGTTGGGCTATACCAATTGCATAAGCAAGCTGTACCTCACATTTCTTTGCAAGGCCCGCTGCAACAATGTTCTTTGCTATGTATCTGCACATGTAAGCTCCTGACCTGTCAACTTTTGACGGATCCTTTCCGGAAAAGCAGCCGCCGCCGTGCCTCGCGCTCCCGCCATAAGAATCAACTTGCGTCTTCCTTCCTGTCAAACCAGAATCAGCAAGGGTTCCACCAATAACAAATCTTCCAGTACCGTTGACAATAATCTTTGTGTTCTCATCGATTAGATTTGATGGTATCACTGCTCCGATAACATGTTGCTCAATATCTTTTTTTATTTTTTCCTGGTCAATGTTGCTGGTGTGTTGAGCGGCGATAACAATCACTGAAACTTTTTTTGGTTTATCGTTTTCATATTCAACTGTGACTTGTGATTTTCCGTCTGGTCTCAGATACGGAAGAGTTCCGTCTTTCCTGCAAATAGCCAACCTTCTCACCAGAGCATGAGAAAGCATAATTGGTAAAGGCATAAATTCAGGAGTCTCGTCGCAAGCATATCCAAACATCATCCCCTGATCTCCTGCTCCTTGCTCATGATCAGCAGTCTCTGTCACACCTTGGGAAATGTCAGGAGACTGCTCTGTGATTGAAACGATAACACCGCATGTTTCCCAGTCCAGCCCGTCCTTAGAATTGTCAAATCCTATCTCCTTAAGCTTCTCTCTGATGGCACTTGGTATATCAATGTAACAATTGGTTGTTATCTGGCCTGTGACGATCACTGTGCCTTGCATGATCAAAGTCTCGCAATCCACCCTAGCTTTAGGATCCTTTGCTATTATCTCATCCAAAATTGTATCAGAAATCTGGTCTGCCACTTTATCAGGGTGCCCAATTGCTACTGATTCTGAGGTCACTGTTTTTTTAGCCTTGCCATCAAGCATAATAAAAATTATATAAAAACTGCTTGAAATAACCACTCTAGGAGTTCGAAATCATTATACGAATTGCGGATAATATATAATCATGGTAGATTTGCAGAAACTCGAGAACGAGCTGAAGCTTAGGGGATTCTCTGATAGAACTGTCAAGATGTATTTGTTCTACAATCAAAAATTTTTGGAATTCATAAAAAAAGAGCCAGAGCAAGTGACTGAAGATGATATAAAATCGTATATCACCAGCAGAATGGATGGTGGAGTCTCTGCCAAATCCATAGTCTTGATAAAATCTGCTCTGAAGTTTTTCTACGACGAGGTTTTGAAGATGAACATAGTTACGTTCAAATCCCCGAAAGTTTCTAAAAAGCTTCCGACTGTTCTGACAAGAGATGAGGTAAGGAAGATGATTGATTCTGTTGAAAACAAAAAACACAAACTGATCGTGATGCTGCTCTATTCCTCAGGACTAAGACTGAGTGAACTGACAAACCTCAAAATTGCTGATTTGGATATTAACGAAAAGATTGGCTGGGTGAGAAGTGGTAAAGGAGAGAAGGATAGGATGTTCATTCTTTCTGATAAAGTTATTGAGAAAATGGGAGAGTTTCTGAGTGGGAAGGAAGTCTCTGATTACATTTTCAATGGAAGAAAGGGAAAGATGTCTTCAAGATTGGTTCAAAAGATTGTCGCTGCTGCCGCGAAGAAAGCTGAGATAAACAAGAATGTTAGCCCACACACGCTAAGGCATTCTTTTGCCACGCATCTTCTGGAATCTGGAGAGAACATAAGGAAGATACAGGAGTTGCTTGGACACTCCTCACTGAGCACAACTCAGCTCTACACACATGTCTCAACAGAGGAATTGAAAAAGGTTAAAAATCCTTTGGATGATCTTTAAATCTCAGAAAAAAATCCTTAATTATTTTTTCTCTATTGGTCTTTCCTTAAGCTTGACCAATTTGCCGTAAGCTACTTCGAATGCTTTTGCTACATCATCACCTAGCTCAGTTAGCTTCACAACCTTGATTCTTCCCTTCTTCTCGAATTCAACAAGACCAAAATTCCTGAATTGGTCTAGCAGCTTGACTGTGTGCGAGTATGTCAAATCAACTTCTTTCGATAGAATTGTCGCGTATTTGGGCTCGTTCCTCAAGTTGATGAGCAGTTTGACTGGTTTCGGTCTGAAGAACAAAGAGAGAACATATTTTTCTTTCATCGGCTCACTTCACACTCTGAAAAGATATTATTTTTTCATAGTATTTATGCTTTTAAAATCACTTTTAAAAAATATATTTTGGAACAGATATAACCAAGAATCCTTGAAAATGAATTAATTTTAATAAAACCAATAATTCGATGGCTATGATATCGATAAGACAACCTGTTGCAGCGGGCAGCTTCTACAGTTCTGATGTTGAAATGCTTAAAAAACAGATCGTCGAGTCGTTTTCACACAAGTTGGGTCCAAAGGGATTCAAGAATCAGGACTTCGTTGCTGCTGTTGTTCCACATGCGGGCTATGTTTATTCTGGTCCTGTTGCAGCGTGGGTCTATTCGAGAATAGAAAAGGCAAATTATATCATTCTTGGTCCAAATCATACTGGGATGGGAGAGGTTTTTGCTGTGATGAAGAATGGGCTGTGGAAGACTCCATTTGGCGAAGTCGCCATATATGAAGAAATTGCTGAGAAGTTGTTGAAAGAATGCAGCATACTCAACTATAATGTCATCGCTCACCAGCACGAGCACTCGATAGAAGTTCAGTTGCCGTTCCTGCAACATAAGTTCGGGAACGATTTCAAGTTTGTTCCAATCACGATACTGAATGAATTCGCTGACGATTTTCTCCTTGAGAACTGCAAGTCACTCGGAAAGGCTATAGCCAATGTTATCAAAAAACAAAAGGGAAAATGGATTATCTTGGCGAGCTCCGACTTCTCTCATTACGTTCCTCAGAAAATAGCGAAGGAGATTGACTTAAGTCTTGTCAATGAGATTAAAAAATTGGATGAAAAGAAGTTCTTTAAAAAAATAGTTGAGAAGAGCGCAAGTGTTTGTGGTTTTGGAGCCATAGCAACAACAATGATAGCTGCAAAAGAGCTTGGAGCGAAGAAGGCTGATTTGCTGAAGTATGCCACATCTGGCGATGCGACTGGAGAGACTGATTCCGTGGTTGGTTACGCTTCTGTCATAATTTATTAATTCTGACACCAATTGACTAAATATGAAAGATGTTATTCTGAAACATACATTACTGAATGCTGTAGAACATGAAGGAAAAGCAGATACAGGAGCAGTCATAAAAAAAGTTATTGCTGAGAAACCAGAAATGAGAAATCAAATAAAAGAAGTTATTGAAGAGATTAGAAAAATTGTTGGCGAAGTTAATTCTTGGAGCATTGACGAACAAAAGAAAAAAATTGAGGAAATGAAAATCAAAATCGAAAAAAAGAAATTTGTAGTTGGTTTGCCTGAATTGCTGAATGCAAAGAGGGGAAAAGTTGTGATGAGATTGGCTCCTTATCCTTCCGGACCTTTGCACATAGGGAATGCAAGGATGATAATATTGAATGATGAGTATGTGAAGAAATATAAGGGAAAATTATTTTTAGTGATTGATGACACGATTGGGTCTGAAGAAAAATTCATAATTCCGGAAGCATATGGCATGATTCTTGATGGACTTAAATGGCTTGGTGTTAAGTGGAAGAAAATTTTTTACAAATCGGATAGATTGAAACTTTTTTACAAAGCTGCTGAAGATTTTATAAAAAATGATATTGCTTATGTTTGCGAATGCGATGTTGATACTTTGAGAAAAAATAGAGCGAGTGGGATTGAGTGTGATCATAGAAAACAGAGTGTTAAGGAGAACTTGAGGAAGTGGAAGCACATGTTGAAAGGAAAATACAAAGAGGGTGGAGCTGTGCTGAGATTGAAAACTGATATGAAAGATACTAATCCGGCATTCAGAGATAGAGTACTGTTCAGGATAATTGAAAGAAAACATCCCCAAGTTGGTAAAAAATATAAAGTATGGCCAATGTTGGAAGTTTCTTGGGCAGTTGATGATCAATTACTCAAGATCACACACATATTGCGAGGAAAGGATTTGGTGATGGAAGATTTGGTCGAAAGCTTCATCTGGAAAAAAATGAAAGTAAAAAATCCTCCTATGTTCATTCATTATGGCATGTTCAACCTCAACGAAGCAAAGCTGAGTAAGACTGCAGCAAGAAAAGCAATAGAAGCCGGAACATATTCTGGGTGGGATGATCCTAGGACTTGGTCGTTGCAATCTTTGAGAAAAAGAGGAATACAGCCAGGAGCTATAAGAAAATTCATCATAGCAATGGGGCTGAGTGAAGCAGATGTGAGCATGCCTGCTGAGATCCTTTATGCTGAGAATAGGAAGTTGATTGATTCTATGGCAAACAGATATTTTGCTGTTCTAAATCCCGTGGAAATTTCTGTTAACAATGCACCAAAAATAAAAAATGTTGAGGTTAATTTGCATCCTGATTTTCCAAAAAGAGGGAAAAGAAAAATTGCAGTTAATATAAAAAGAATTTACGTGGAGGAAAATGATCTCAAAAATTTTGAAGGAAAGGAAGTGAGGCTTATGGATCTTTTCAATGTTATTTTGAGTATATCTCCTGAGTTCACAAGCGAGAAGATGAAATTGGAAACCCAAAAAATTCAGTGGATCTCGGAACCAAATGTAAAAATCAAAATTATAATGCCGGACGGGAAGAAAAAAATAGCTTTGGCTGAACCCGGAATCAAGAAAGTTAAAGCGAACCAAATCATCCAGTTGGTAAGAGTTGGTTTTTGTCGAGTGGAAAAAGCAGATAAAGATATAGTTTTATATTATGCTCATAAATAAAGTTATAAGGTGAGATGATGGCGAAAGCATTTGATGTGCCAAAGGATTTGAGCGACAAGGTACTGCAAGTCTTGGAGATTGCAAAGAATACCGGAAAGGTTAGGAAGGGAATGAACGAATCGACGAAAGCTGTGGAGAGGGGAATTGCACAACTTGTTGTGATTGCTGGAGATGTTGAGCCAAAAGAAATAGTGATGCATCTGCCTGTTCTCTGTGATGAGAAGAAGATTCCATATGTCTATGTTCCGAGCAAGCAAGAGCTTGGAAGGTCTGTCGGAATAGATGTAGCATGTGCGGCTGTGAGCATCGTGGAGCCTGGAGAAGGAAAGGATTCCCTCAAAGAGATTGTCAGAAGAATTGAAGAATTGAAGAAGTGATCGAATGCCAGAGAGCTCTTTTCCTGCTGAAGTGTTGCAATTGTTAGGAAGAAGTGGGGTTAGAGGAGTGATGCAAGTCAGATGCAGGGTTCTTGAAGGGCCAGATAAGGGAAAGATACTGACAAGAAATGTTTTGGGACCAACGAGAGTCGGAGACATATTGATGCTCAGAGAGACTGAGATGGAGACTGCTGCAAGGTTTGCTGAGAGGTAGTTCGGATGAAATGCTCTTTTTGCAAAGGCAATATAGTTGTTGGTAGCTGCAAAATGTACGTGAAAAATACTGGCGAGATATTCTATTTCTGTTCTTCCAAATGCGAGAAAAATTATATGCTTGGAAGAGAGGCAAAAAAGAGGAAATGGTCCAGAGGTAAAAAATAAAACTACTAATAAAATATTAGGGGCCAATAGATCAACGGTAGATCGCTTCCTTAACAAAGTGGAAAAGGCATGAGCTAATCTAGCTGCAATGAAGAGGTTGGGGGTTCGAATCCCCCTTGGTCCATTTTTTGTTCAAATGATAAAATGGCAAAAAACAAGATTCGGACAAAAATTAAAAGATAAATAGTTTGCTGTAAAGTAGTTAATCAATGTCAGTATATGTTAATTCGTTGCAATTACATGCGAAAAACGCATTAGACATGGAATTACGTAGACGTGATTTTGTAAAAGAAATACCAAAAGAAGTGCGGGCTATGGCCGGCCTGATTAAGAGAATATTCGAAGATGAAATAATACCAGCTGCACATGAGATTGGATATGAGGTCGGTATTAGAGATCGTTATGGGGACGTTAGGAATTGGGAAGATTTGAGAGAGGATACATTCGGATATTTAATAGAGAATTATCTAACTGCGCTAGACTTTGGTATAATGTTCTATTTGGCTAAAGGGAGAAAGACATTAAATTGTGATTTCATTTTAGGTGGAAATCCTCCAGAAGTTAATATAGAGGTTGGTTTTATCTATAAGGGTCAGAATCTTTTTGGTTTGGGGAATCTGCCAGAAACTCCAAACGATAAGCCGGCTTGGAAAAAATTCTTTACTGAACGTGAACTCTTTGGACGAAGGAAAATTACAGGAAATAACATGTTTGAAAAATTTGAAAAAATTATGAGTGAATACGAAGAATTTCCAGAAGAAGTGTTGGAGAATCAGATCAAAAGGTAAATATTTAAGTTTAATTACACGAGCACAAAACTTTAAAAATTATCTAAATAGATTGTTATAGATATAGATATCAGGTATGTGAGAAAATGGGCGTAACAAAAGTAAGAGCTCAGGAAGAGAAGGAAGAAAAACCGAAAGAGAAAAAGGTAGCCAGACCAACGAAGATTCTGAAGCCTGAGGAAAAAGAGCTGAGAGCAATCGTTAGAGTTGCTGGTAGTGATCTTGATGGTGAAATGCCGCTGAGGAATGCATTGATGGGTATCAAGGGGATTGGTTATGTTATGAGCAAAGCCATCTGCGAGGTTGGTAATTTTGATCCGAATGTTAAACTGGGCTCTCTGACGGCTGAAGAGATGATAAGATTGGAAGCGGTTATAAAAGAACCGATGAAGTTTGGGGTGCCTTCCTGGGCTTTGAACAGAAGAAGAGAACCAGAAACAGGGATGGATATGCATCTGACTGGCGCTGATCTTGAAGTGGCAAAAAAGTTTGACGTGCAGAAGATGATTAATCTGAAGACATACAGAGGAATGCGACATATGCTCGGGCAGCCTGTTCGAGGGCAAAGGACAAGGAGCTCTTTCAGGGGAGGAAGAGTTGTTGGTGTTGTTAAGAAGACGATAAAGTTTGCGATGGAGAAGAAGGAAGAGGAAGAGAAGAAAAAGAAGTGATCGAATGAAGAGATCTAGAAAAAAATACGAGAGGCCGAGAAAACCATGGGATGCCACAAGGTTCGAAAGGGAGAGAGCTATTTTAAAAAATTTTGGGCTGAGGAGCAAGGGGGAGATATGGAAGGTTGAAGCTATACTGAGGAAATATAGGGGAATAGCGAGAAGCCTGGCTGCAAAGAAGGATAAAGAAAAGGAGAAAATGCTCCTAGAAAAATTGAGAAAGATTGGAATTTTGGGAGAGGAAACTGCATTGGACAATGTTTTAGGACTAACGCTTGAAAATTTTTTGGAAAGGAGATTGCAAACACTGGTCCAAAAAAAAGGATTGGTCAATTCTCTCAAGCAGGCCAGACAACTTATTGTTCATGGTCATGTGAAGGTGAATGGAAAAAAGATTTCTTATCCCAGCTACATGGTTTCAAAGGATGAGGAAAATAACATAGAAGTTGATGTCGCAGTTCAAAAATCAAAGGTGAATGTCAGTGAAGGGTGAGAAGAAGGAAGAGAGGTGGGGAGTAGCAAACATTTTTTCCACGGCCAACAACACGATTATTCACATCACTGATGTGACTGGTGCTGAGACAATTGCAAGATTCTCTGGTGGTATGATGACTGAGAAGGACAGAGAAGGAGGAATGCCATATCCTGCGATGCTTGCTGCGAGAAAAGCTGCTGAAGCAGCAATTGCAAAGGGGATAATTGGTATACACATCAGGGTGCGAGCGGCTGGTGGAACAAAATCGAAATCACCAGGACAAGGCGCACAGCCAGCCATAAGAGCACTCGCAAGAGCTGGATTGAGAATAGGAATGATAGAGGATGTCACACCAATTATCCACGGATACATGAGACCAAAGGGAGGAAGAAGGGGTAGAAGAGTTTAATTATCAAAAAACAAATGATTAAAGTGGTGCGATGAAAATAAAGATTCTTGAAAAAAATGGGAACGAGATCAAGTTTTCTGTCGAAGGACTTACTCCCGGTTTTGCAAATGCCCTTAGAAGGATAATGATGACTGAAATACCAACAATGGCAATAGAGTTTGTTGATTTCAAGAAGAATGGTTCTGTTTTGCCTGACGAGATTTTGGCAAATAGAATTGGTCAGATTCCTTTGACTTTTGACAAGAAGGCTTATGATTTACCAAACGAATGCAAATGCGAGGGTAAAGGATGCAGCAGATGCCAAATCGAGTTGGTGTTGAAGAAAAAAGGACCATGTGTTGTTTATGCTGAAGATTTGAAAAGCAGTGCAAAGGATGTGAAGCCTGTGTTTGAAAAAATTCCGATAATCGAACTGTTTGAGGGTGAGGAGCTGCAGTTCGAGGCGATTGCACAGCTTGGTCTGGGAAAAGACCATGCAAAATGGCAGTCTGCTATTGTTGGTTATAATTACGATGGAGGTAATTTTGTTTTTAATGTCGAATCTGTTTCTGGTCTGCCGACAGAGGAAATTGTTACAACTGCAGCAGAAGTTTTGGAAAAAAAGATGAATGAATTCGGAAAAGACTTAGGTAAAGTAAAATAGATTAATTTCTAAGTTCAATTTGTATTTTAGGCAGGGGTAGCCAAGTCTGGTCAAAGGCGCCAGAGAATACTGCGATAAGCCGTATTCGCGTGAGCTTAAGATGCTCTCCAGACTTAAGCGCTGAATAAGTGATGATGAGTATTAGTTACCTGGTCGGTTAGTCCGTTCGTGCGTTCAAATCGCACCCCCTGCATGTTTATATTTTTAGTGTTGTAATTTCTACAAAGATGATTTGATGGCACTTGGTGGAATTTGTCAAAGTTGTAAAAAATATTCGCCCGGTCTTTTTAGATGTCATGCTTGTGGTGCACAAGTTTGCCCGCTCTGCGTAGTTGAAGGCACAACTTTCTGCAAGATTTGCAAAGGTAGAAAGATGATTGAATGAAATCTGGAGACTTTGTTTACATAGATTATATTGGTAGGATAAAAGATAGTGGAGAGATTTTTGATTTGACAAAAGAGGATATCGCAAAGAAGGAAGGAATACATAATGAAAAACTGAAGTATGGTCCTGTTCCCGTGGTTGTTGATGCTGGGTTTGTGGTTGAGGGATTGAACGAAGCTGTGAAGGAAATAAATATTGGGGATAAGAAGAAAATTGTGATCGAGCCTGAGAAAGCTTTTGGAGAAAGGAGTGAAGAGTTGGTCAAGCTGATACCAGAAGCAAGATTCAAAGAGCAAGGCATTGATGTTGTACCTGGCTCAAACATCATGATCAACAATTTAAGAGGAAGAATCATCAGCAATGATGGTGGGAGAGTTAAAGTTGATTTCAACCATCCTCTTGCTGGAAAAATTCTTGAATATGAGATTGAAATCATTCAGGAAATAAAAGAAAACATTGATAAAATAAAAGCCCTTGTCTATTATTTTACAGGCGCGGATAAGGAAAAGATAGATGTGCAGGTGAAAGAAAAAACAGCGGAGATTGAGGTGAAGGAAATGAATGTAAGGAGAGAGGTTAGGGAAAGGATAGCTGCGCAGATAACAAAATGGGTTCCAGATATAGAAATAGTTAAGTTCATAGATATCTTCAAAGTCTGAATAAGCATTTATTTTTAATAAATTGAAATATTAAAAGAGGGTTTTTATGGGAGTAAAACAGTTTGTAGAAAAACCTGTGTCTGACAAGTCTGCTCAGGCTGATGAGGAACTGAGGGCAATTCTCGAGAGCAGGAAAACTCAGATAAGAGTCGTTGGGGCAGGTGGTGCTGGTAACAACACCATAACAAGATTGATGCAGGTTGGTATAGTTGGAGCGGAGACTATCGCCATCAACACTGATGCCCAGGATCTTCTTTACACTGACTCGGACAAAAAAGTTTTGATCGGAAGAGAATTGACATCGGGACTTGGCGCTGGCGGTGACCCAAAAGTTGGGATGGAGGCAGCGAGAGAGAATAAAGAGGATATCAAGAAAGCTTTGCAGGGAGCTGACCTTGTATTTTTGACATGCGGTCTTGGTGGTGGTACTGGGACGGGGGGCCTGCCTGTGGTGGCAGAGGTTGCGAAGAAAATGGGAATTCTTACTATTGCTATTGTCACTTTGCCTTTCAGCATGGAAGGAAAACAGAGAATGGCAAATGCTAGGGAGGGATTATCAAATTTGGGTGATAACGTTGACACGTTGATAGTTATACCGAATGATAAACTTTTGGAAACTGTTCCCGATGTTTCTCTTGGAACTGCGTTCAAGATATGTGATGAAATTTTGGTGAATGCTGTGAAGGGAATCGCTGAGCTTGTCACCAAACCGGGCTTAGTCAACCTTGATTTTGCTGATGTTAGGACTATAATGAAAGAGGGTGGATTGGCGATGATTGGAATGGGTGAGAGCGATAAGGAGAATAGAGCGATAGAATCTGTGGAGAAAGCTCTGAGCAACCCGCTGATAAGTGTTGATGTCAATGGAGCAACTGGGGCGTTGATAAACGTGGTTGGTGGCCCAGACATAACCATCAGGGAAGCACAGCAGATCGTTGAGGCTGTTTCATCAAAGCTATCTCCTGATGCAAAAATAATCTGGGGAGCACAGATCGCAAAGGAACTGGGAGAGACTATGAGAGCAATGCTTGTAATCACTGGTGTTCAATCACCTCAGATATTTGGGCCGTCAAAATCATGGACAAAGGAAGAGAGGAAGGATATAGAAAAAATATTGGGAATAGATTTTGTTGATTGAATTCCTTCTGGTGCTGACTATGAATCTGAACATAATTGAAAAATTAAAAAACTACATTCGTGTCCTTAAACTCAATAAGACTCCGACCAAGGAAAAATTTTTCGAAACTCTGAAGATTTGTGTTTTGGGTGTAATCATCATTGGAATAATTGGGTTTGTTTTCTATATCATATCGATGGTTCTCGGTTTGTAGGTGAGAAAATGATCTATACTGTGAAAACTGTTGTTGGAAGAGAAAATATAGTAATCGATTCCATAGCATCGAGAGCAAAGACAGAAGGCTTACTCATTCAAGGATTGTTCCATCCTGAAGAGATCAAAGGTTATGTTTTTATCGAGGGTGATATAAAGGAAGTTGAGAAAGCAATTCAAATGGTCCCGCATGTGCGTGGTTTGATCAAGAAACCGATTGAACTAAAAGAGATTCAGAGATTCTTGCAACCAAAGACAGTTGAGGTTGAGTTGAATATTGGAGATGTGGTAGAAGTTATAGGCGGTCCTTTCAAAGGAGAGAGAGGAAAGGTTACAAGATATGATAAGACGAAGAGAGAGGTGACGATTGAGCTCGTGGAAGCTGTCGTGCCAATACCTATAACTGTCAGTGTAGAGTTCATCAAACTTTTAGAAAAGGCAGGCAAGTGATAGATGTGGTTGACGAAGAAATTATAGATTTGCTGATAGAGGGTGGAAAGGCTGCGCCTGGCCCGACGACTGCTCCTAAGCTGAGCGCGTACAAGCTGAATGTTGGAGATGTTTTCAAGCAGATAAATGACAAGACGAAGGAATATGGGGGAATGAAAGTCCCTGTGAAGCTGATAATCAATAAAAAAACAAAAGAATTCAGAATCGAGGTTGGTCTTCCTCCTGTCTCGAGCTTGATAAAAAAGGAGCTTGGGATTGAGGCAGCGAAGATCACGGAAGAGGAGAAGACAGCTGGCAAGACCTCTGTTGGGGATTTGAAGATGGAAATGATGGTGAAAATTGCTAAAATGAAAATGACTGGCTTGCTAACAAGAAATTTGAAATCTGCAGTGAAACAGGTTGTTGGAACATGTGTGACGATGCCAGTTCTTATTGAGGGAAAGAAGCCAAAAGAAATCTTGAAGGAAATCGACGAAGGCAAGTGGGACAAGGATATTGCTTAGATTGATAAGGTATTTAAATTTGTTTTTGTAACTTATAGTAAAGCCCGCTGGACTGCTTAGGCAGGAGGGTAAAGAGATGAAAGAAAAAATATTGAAGACTATTGAGGAATTGAGGAAGAGTCCTAAGAAGAGAAATTTCTCTCAGACTTTTGATCTTATAATCTCTTTGAAGGAATTCGATGTCAAAAAACCGGAGAATAGGTTCACCGAAGATGTGGTTCTGCCACATGGGAGAGGCGAGGGGGCTGGCGTTGTTGTTTTTTCTGACACTCTAAAAAATCTTGATTGCGATGTTTTGACTGGAGTGGATATAGAAAGATATTCCAAGAACAAAAGAGAAGCAAGGAAGCTTGTGAAAAGCACTGATTTCTTCTTTGCCGACGCAAAACTTATGGCAGCTGTTGGAAAAGTTTTTGGCCAGTTCATCGGTCCGCGCGGCAAATTGCCAAAAGTTATTACAGGGGACATTGATGATACCATTAAAAATTATAAAAAAACTGTGAGGATCAAGGTCAAGGATTCTCCTGTGATCCAGTGTTTAGTTGGAAAGGAAAACATGAAAGACGAAGAGATTGCAGAAAATGTGGAAGCCGTTATAAAAGCGCTTGAAGCGAAACTGCCTAAAGGAATTCACAACATAAAATCTATCATGCTCAAGTTGACGATGAGCAAGCCTGTGAAGGTTGAGGTGTGATGAATGGTGAGAGAGGAAAAGATCAAGGCAATCGAGGAATTGAGGAAAATGATTGATGATTATCCTGTGATTGGAATAATTGATATGAACAAGCTTCCGAGCAAGCAGTTGCAGGAAGTCAGGAAGAAAGTGAGAGAGGATACGATAATAAAAATAACCAAAAAATCCATTCTTGATTTTGCTATAAAGCAATCTGGTAGAAAAAACATACAGGAACTAGAGAAAATAATTCCTAGCCAGCCAGCACTGATTTTCACGAAGCGCGGTGCTTTCAGATTTTATTCAGTTGTTGATTCATTGAAATTCCCAACTTTCGCCAAAGAGAATGACATAGCTACTGGGGATGTGAATGTTTCAGCTGGACCAACGAGTTTGCTGGCAGGACCGGCAATCAGTGAACTAACTAAAGCGGGAATACCTGCTGTGGTGGAGGAAGGAAAGATTGCAATCAAGAAAGATGTCACAGTTGTGAAGAGGGGAGGAAAAATATCAAAAGATCTGGCAAACGCTCTCAGGAAGCTTGGTATTCAACCTATTTTTGTCGGACTCAATGTCACCGGTCTTTATGAGGATGGTAGGATTTACACTAGAGATGTTTTGGATCTTGTGAAAATATTTCCAGAAATGGTTGTGGCTGCGCATCAAAACGCAGTTAATCTTTCCGTTTATGTCTGCTATCCTATGAAGGATAACATTAAATTGTTGCTGGCCAAAGCCTTTAATAGTGCTAAAGCCATAGAAAATAAAGTTGGGGGTGTGGGTTAATGGAATACGTGTATTCAGCATTGTTGCTTCATTCAGCAAAACAACCAATCACTGAAGAGAATGTGAAAAAGATTTTGCAATCAGCAGGAGCTGCAATAGACGAGGCCAAAGTCAAAGCTTTGATTGCTAGCCTGGAAGGAGTGAACATAGACGAGGCTATCAAACAGTCTGCTGTCGCTGTAGCTGCTCCAGTTGCAGAAGAAAAGAAGGAAGAGAAGAAGGAAGACGAGGGTAAGAAAGCTGAAGAAGCTGCTGCTGGATTAAGTGCATTATTTGGATGAATCGTATGCAAGAATTAATTCAATTTGCAGAAAAGATAAAGGATGGAGAATTGAGAAAAAAGGTTATCGAGTTTCTCAAAGATCCCAGTCTATCTCATAAAGATTTCAAGAAATATCCGAGAGAAAAATTTGAAAAGGTGAAGACACCGTTCTCAGTTGCTGGTCAAGGTGTCGTTGAGAGGGGAGAGTTGGTGAGGCACACTGTGGTTGTGACAGATCTTTGCATCAAAACTGCGGAAGATTTGGAAAAGAAATATGGTATACCGATTAACAGAGACTATTTGATCGCTGGTGCTTTGTTGCATGATGTGATGAAAGTTTTTGAATGGAAGCTTGAGGGGGAAGAAGCAAAACACACTGGTATTCTTCTCGATCATTCCATGCTTGCAGTAGCAGAGCTTTACCATAGGGGATTCCCTGAAGGAGTCATACATATCATCGCATCACATTTCGGCGAGACTGGTCCAACACCGCCAAGGAATTTCGAGGCTTTGATCTTGCATCATGTTGACAGTCTTGTTTCACAAATAGAGTTTCATCTTTATAGTCCCAGTGAGCAACCAGTCCAGTTGGTTCTTCTTGACGAAGAGATGGTTAAAAAATTAGCGGGTGAAAAACCTGGAGAGAAAACTAAGTGAGTTTTTCGACAAAGAAGTTCTGTTCATACTGAAGATAAAACCGAAAGACAGAGTGGTGTTGATATACGATGCTGATGTTGACGGTGTCTCTTCGGCGGCAATAGCTCTTTCCGGTCTGGAAAAATTGGGAATAAAAAATGTAAGACTTGTTCACAAAGATTGGAGAGTTACAAATAATTTGAGTGGATTGGTTGCAAAATTTGACAGGGGAATTATTTTGGATGTTCCCACACCTGTTATCGAAAAGCAGTTGAAGAAAATTAAAAAAGAGTTACTTGTCATCGATCATCATCCATCTAAGGACGTGGGCTCGAAAAACATTATTTACATAAATCCTGGGTTGAAAAGAAGAGAGATCTATCAGCCAGTGAGTTATCTGACATACAAGATTTTCTCGAAGATTGTTGATGTGACAGACAAGGAATGGTTGGCGGTTGTTGGAACGATTGGAGATTATGGTTTTGAAGATTGCAAGGATCTTTTGAGAAAATATCTGGAGATAAAAAAGAAGGAGGATGTGTGGAGGACGGAGCTCGGAAAGATTGCGATGATGATCAACGGCGCTATCGCTGTCCTTAATCCGAGGAAGACTTTGGAGATTTTGAAACCAATAAAAGATTTAGATGAGTTCAAGAAAAATAGGAAGATAAAAATTGCCTCGAAAAAATTCGATAATGAGTTTGAAAGGGTAAAAATTGAGTTCAAGAAAAATTTAGAGATCTATGTTGACTTTGATTTAATCTTCTCTGAGATCAAGACTAAATTTTCTAGGATTGGTTCTACGTTGTCAACTTACATCGCGACAAAATATCCAAACAAACTCATCATTGTGTTGGAAAAATTGAATGGAAATTACAAAATTCATGGAAGGATGGAGAACGGAAAGATACATGTTGGGAAGTTGTTTGAGAAGTTGTGTGATGGTGGAGGACACAGAGAAGCTGGAGCTGGAATGATAAAGGCTGTAGAAATCAACAAGTTAAAGGCAAATCTCATAAGGAAATTGGGCAATTTTACAGGCAAAAGAAGATGATCTAAGCCTTCTTTTATATGAATCTGGGTTTTTTCTGCCTTGTTTTTTGAGTTCATCGGAAACATCGGAAATGAGGCTCCCAAAGACGCCTATAGTCTGACTGTCATTTAATTTTTAGGATAGATATGAAATGTCTGAGATGTCACTCTGCCAGAACGTTTGGATTTATCGATGGTTTTGGTGAGAGGAGAATATTTTGCAAGGATTGTGGTGGGAGTTTTTTGGAAAGTAGGATAGAAGAGATTGGTTGGCAGAAAAATCTTCATGAGTTCAACCTTGATGTGTACAACAGGCTTGGTTTCCACAGGTAGGTGATTGGAATGGAAGAAATAGCTAGAGTTCAAGTCTCGTATCTGATGGACAGGGGAATAAAGAAAGTGAGGACGAATGTGATAAAGGATGGCCGGATTTGGGGGTTCTTGAGATCGGTTTGATTTTTTTCCTCCTTCTTTCTTTTTTTAAAAACAATGTTGAGTTAGGTGGTAAATTTGAGAATGTTCCTAGATATCGAGGCAAGTTCTATGAAAGGAGATACAGGACAAATTACGGCAATAGGAATTATAAAAGATGACAAAACTGAAGTGAAGTTTGTCGATATACCAGAAAATGAAAAGGAAGCTCTAGAATGGTTAAAAAAAGAGCTGGAAGGGTGTAATTTAATTGTGTCGTGGTGGGGGTCTGGGTTTGATCTACCATTCATACTTTCCAGGGCAATAATCAATGGTGTTGACTTGCATGAGTTGTTGCAAATCCCTTCTTTAGATTTATGCAAGTTCTGCCAGCAAAATTTATCGCTAGCAAATTATAGCCTGAGGGAGGTAGCAAAATCTTTTAACATCAAAAAAGATTTAGAGATAAGTGGAAAGGATGTGCTTAAACTTTACCTAAAAGCTGTACGTGGGGATGAAAAAGCGAAGGAGACTATTGTAAATCACTGTCGAGATGATCTTATAGTATTAAAAGAGATTTTTCATAAATTGGAGAAATATATAAACAGCTGGAGGGATTTTCATGAAAGAAAAAGAAATACCCAGAGTTCAGTTAAATTCTGATTTAGCCTACTTAATAGGTATTATCCAAGGTGATGGAACAGTTTATGAGACATGACTTAAAATTGAATGTGGCACATCTATTGAACTTGCAAAATTTATTCAAAAAATAATAAAAAACATTACAGAACTGGATTCCTCACTCACTTTTTTCAATAGCCGATATTATCATGTAAACATTTACTCAAAAAGATTTTGTAACTTTCTTAAATCATTAACTATATTTGGCACATTTGACTGGAGAGTGCCAAAATTTATATTTAATGGAGATGAAGGAACCAAATTGCAATATTTGAGAGGTCATTTTGACGCAGAAGGCTGTGTACCATCTGGAAGACCCAGAATAACATACACCACAAGAAATTTAGTTGGTGGATTAGAACTTTTGAAATTATTGGGCTCATTAAATATTAACTGTACAAAAAGTTTATGTCGCACGAGAGGATCGACTGATCTTCAAATTGTGTTTGGTGGTAAGGTGGGTGTTGAAAATTTTTCTAACCTCATCGGATTTAACCATCCGGAAAGAGCGAAAAAGCTAGATGACCTCAAAGCCAAAATAGTGAACATCAGATATTACAAAAAATGGCCTGATGAAGAAATCAAAATTCTAGAAAATAGTTCTTTTAAGACGGCAAAGGAATTGTCTTTTTCGTTGAAAAATCGAACAAAAGCAGCTATAACACAAAAATTACAAAAGCTTGGTTTAAGTAAAAACTTATTTAGAGGTATAAAACTGAATTATGAAGTTTTAGTGTTCATTTTAGATATGTTTGAATTTTGTTCTGCAAAAGAAGTACAAGAAATGATATTAAGGAAATATAATTTAAAAATTTGTAGCAAGACCGTATCGTATCATTGGCGGAAAAATGGATTAATGAGATATCATAAAAATTATCCTGAAATACTTAAAAATGAATCAAATTATCTTAGCCTTACAACAAAAAATCCGTGGTCTTTTTCATAAGGATCTAAAGTGACAAAATCTAGAATATCAAACAGTGCTTCAAACTTTTTTCTTGTTTCCTGGTAAATCACTTTAGGTTCCTTGAGCACATTGATGCTCCTTGATTTGACAGCAATCATTCCGAATCCTTTTGGCTTGAGGAATCTCTCACAGTTTCTTATGAATAATTCGATTTCATCTGGGCTTGCGACATCACAGTAAACCAGATCAACCTTCTCAGCAATGGTGTTTTGGTATTCCTCTGGTTTTCGTGAATCGGCAAGTATGGGAACTATGTTGCCTCTTTTCTCTGCATGTAAAACCAACTCTCTTAAAACTCTTTCAGAAACATCAACTCCGTAGATTATTCCCTCTTTTCCAATGATATCACTGAAATGACTGGCAGTTGTGCCGCTCGCAATTCCAAGATATAGAATGATCATCCTATTTTTAATCGGGAATTCCTTAAGACCTTTTTTTATTGCCGCTGCCGGTTTGCTCCTGTAACAGTCCCAAATCCTGTATTCCTTGTCTTTGATTTTTATCAGTTCCTCTCCATAGACTTGTTGACCAGGAATAAGATTGATTGTAGACAGTTTGTTGTCGACTAAGAATACACCATCAAATTTTTTATATTCTTTTGCTTTCATACAGATCTATGATAATATCTTATTGATTTTTTCATTCATTTCTTGCTTCAGTTTGTCTGCTCTGTACTCTTTAGAGTAAAAGTCCATCTTGGCCGCAAGGGATAGTTTTGAAGACAAAATGCGCGCTACCTTTCCCTTCAGCCTTTCAGGAGCATTCAAAACCAAAGGGTGATAGTAAAGAATACCAAACCTTGGTGACTTACCTTGTCCATGTAAAAATCTGAACAAACTTTTCTCAGCACCAATTAACTGTATGGTGCTCGACGGCATTTTTGACAACTTATCCAATCCACCCGCCCTTGAAATCAGCTTGGCTGCCAATATTGTACCAGCCAATTCTGTAAAATTAGGAGCAACTTCTTTCAATATTTTTTCCAAATATTTTGTCAGCTCATCTCTCAGCTTGTACAATCGTAAAATTTCGCTAGCAATTGATTGGATTGTTTTTATATCCTCGTCTTTCAAGTCCACTCCCATGCTTTTTTGCGTGAATTGTTTAAGTTCTGGCTCTTCTATTTTATCTTTTGCGCCATATTTCTCAACTACCTCTGCATATTTTTCATGATCACTGATTATCCTATCCATCTCTGGGAAATGCAGTCCATAAAATTCACGCAACCTTTCAATAAAAATATTTATCGACTTGTCCAGCTCCTCTATTGTTCCTATTGTTTGTATTGCTAAATTATCTCTTCCCACAGCTTTCTTAATTTTGACTTTTGTGAGTTCGATGTTAATTTTTGTTAGCAGTTGGTTGAACTCTGTTTGGTCTTTGACAATTTTTTTGTCAATTGTTATTTTTCTCAGATTCTCTTTAACAAATTTCTCAGCCTTGTTATCAGCCTCAATCTTCTTTGCTCCTCTCTTTCTAAAACTGAACACAAACTCCTTGTATCCTTTCTTCCACAAATCGTGCATCAGTTGCTTCTCTTCATCAATAACTTCAATCTCAGAAGTCCTCAGCCTTTCTGCTATTTTCTCCGGCTCTTTAGGAAAAGCTCTGAATCCGACTATTTTGTTTTTTTCATCAACACCAATGCTTCCGATGAAGGTTGAGATTATGTAAACTCGCATAGATTTTATTATACTTTGGTAAACTTTAAAAAGCGAGTTAAATTAATTAACTATTGGTGTTTCCTTGAAAAATGGTGAATTGGTCTTACTAGTCTCGAAAGACAGGTCCTATCTGATAAAATTGAAGAAGGGAAAGCTCCATACTGAAAATGGAATATTTGATCTTGACAAGATTCTCAGAAAGAAATTTGGCGATGAAGTACAGACGCATTTGAAGAAAAAGTTCAAGTTAGTCAAACCGACAATCATTGATGTTTTGAAGAGAGGAACAAAGAGATTGCCCCAGATAATAACACCAAAAGACGCAGCTCTCATTCTTGCTTACACTGGAATCTCTCAGGGAAATTTTGTCGTTGATGTTGGCACTGGGTCTGGCTTTCTTGCCATCTTTTTGGCAAACTACATAAAACCTGGAAGGGTTGTGACGTATGATAACGATAAGAAAATGGTAAAAGTTGCTAAAGGGAACGTAGAACTATCTGGTCTTTCAAAATTCATAAAAATAAAAAATAAAGACGCTACGAAGGGGGTTTCTGAAAGGAATGTCGATCTTGTGACAGTTGATATTCAGCATCCAGAAAAAGTTGTCAAACATGCTTACAGTTCTCTTAAAGCTGGTGGTTATCTAGTTATCTATTCACCGACAATCGATGAGGTGATGGCAGTCACGAAAGAGATAAGAAAGTTAGACTTTTCTTATATAAACACTGTTGAAAATATTGTAAGGGAGTGGCAGACTGAAAGAACAACGAGACCGAAGACGATGGGATTGATGCATACTGGATTCATCACTTTTGCGAGGAAGATTGAATAATGAGAGATATAATAAGGATGCAAGAGCCATCTGAAATGCCAGAACCATCTCCCACAATAACACCAGAAATGGTTCGAACTGTTCTTGAGGCATTGGAAAGCAGGGGAATTATTTATTATGCAGAAGGTGGGGCTTACGTTCCGACGGAAATGGGATGGAAACTGGTAGCAAAGAAGGGACCAATTGAAGAAGTGATCATTGCTTGCGGTCACCCAAGTATCGTTGCGACTGGGTTGAAATCTGTGGTTATAACTAAAAACAATGAGGCTGAAAATAGCGATGTTATCGCGATCAAGGCAAATAAAGCATGTAGGGATTTAAAAAAAGAAGTTAAGGATGCTTTGATGGAAGCGAGAAAAATCGAAATTACAATTGAGGCTGAAGGGATGAAAGATAAAATAATAGCATATGGCTCTCCTGCTCTAAAATTATCCAATCCTGAAGAAATTGTGATAAGAAAAGATGACTTTATAGATGGTAGAACTGTTGCCATTCTTGCGGACAAGTCTGCAAATGAGTTGAGTCAAGATCTGATAGAAAAATTAAGGAAACCATACGTTGAAGTCAAGATAATTTTAGAAATAAGTCCGTGAACGAATATTCCTTAATTGTGGGGTTGTCATCTAGCCAAATAATCTAGAATGGTCTAGGATCCGGCCTTCGGGAGGCTGAAACCTGGGTTCAAATCCCAGCAATCCCATCATAACCTCCATAACTGTCTTAGTGTTAGAATTCTTCACTTACTATTTCTTCTTCACCTCCATATTGCTCTGAAATTGCTTGAGACTCGTACTCAATTGGTTGTTGTGTATAATTGTGAAAAGCCACTCTAGAAAATTCCAATCTTTCCACTCTTCTGTGCTCTTCAAGAAACAGATCTTCATACTTGTTGATGATTTCCTTCTGTTTGTTATATTCTTCTGGATTTTGTAGAGCTTTATCTTTTTCTAAAATATCTTTCAGAATTTTTGTAAAACCTTGAGGTGTTCTTTGTCGATTTGGCAACCATCTTTTATTCGCCCCATCCCATATTATTAACTTATAATCATAACTCAACATGAGAATTGAATCTTTTGTTTCTCTGTCGAGATTTTTATAACTTTCATCCGATAATCCGATTTTATTGGTTGTGACAAAAGAAAATGCCTTGTACAATCCTTTCCTTTTCTTCTCGAATAATTTTGCGAAACAGGAGAACAAATGGTAAGATTCTTCCAAATCAAAAAGACAAGCATACACACCAAATGCATTTATCCAGTCGGAAAATATAGTTGCCGTTTTGAGTTTATAAACTAATTCATCTTTTTCTTCAGTGTTCCGTTTTGAAACTTCTACTTTTTCAATTTTGGGTAAGATTTCTCTTATCGAATTGTGTTCTTTCTCGAGTTTTAGTTCGGAAAACAATGATCTTGAAATTTCAGTCAATACTCTATATGATCTGACTACGCCTTTCTTGATTTGTTTCTTTTTGTTTATAATTTCTTCTTTTGAAAGAATGGAGTATGGTCCTCCAAACCATTCTGTTACATCCTCATCCTCATACGCCTTGTTCCTTATATCGTCTGGTGTACAAAATGGAAAATCTTTTTCTATGATTACGTATTTTTCTTCGTTAATGATAGGCACCTCAATTGTCCCAAAAGAAAAGGTCATCCTGTATGAAAACTGCTTCTGGAAGTATATAAGTTTTTCTATTTTGGATTCAACTCAAACCTAATTTTTTAAGAGTTGTTTGTTTTTCTTTTTTCATCTCTTTTTTACCCTCTAATTGATCCTTGATAATTTTTGCTGTGGGTGGACCAACAATATGTGTTAGTCTTTCTAGTGGAGTCTTTCTTAGAGCATCCAATGAAGTAATACCAGAATTGAATAGTTTTCTAGCCCTCATTCTCCCAACTTGTTTAAGTCTGACCAAAGGAATGAGTTCTTCTTTAATTCCATATTGCAATCTGATTCTAAGTTTTCTGATATTTTTTAGAGTCTCCTTATAACCAAGAAGTAATCCAAGTTCTTGTAAAGAATAGGTTAACCAGTCAGCGATTTCCCTCCTCCCATAAAATTCTCCTGGAGCAACCCTGAATTTTGTCAAGAGCTGGTCCTCTGTTGCTTCCTCGATCCAATCCTCGAACATCAGAGCTGTTTTTAAACTTCTCAGGAAATTATCAAACTCCAGTTCAGATTCATCTGGAATTTCTTGCAGAAGCTCCTCCTCTCTCTTGGCAATCACATCCTCGAATTCTGAAAATTCTCCTGTTCTCACAGAAAGGAATGGTCGCATCTCAATCGTATTTGAAATAGTTTGTAGAAGACCAAAGGGATAGATTTTTTTCTTAATTGCTATTGTCAGAGATTCTATGAAAACATGTGCAGTGAATGGGTCTATGTAAAGTTCGGAGACTCGCTTCCCGATTCTTGTCGCTGAAAGTTTTCCTTTTGAACTTGAGATGAATTTCCATTCTTCCAACTGCTCTAGGATGTTTGTGATTCTTTCCTCTATGAGCGAAATGTCACCAAACTGGTGCGCATAGAATGTTTTTGAAAAGAAGTTGTGCAAAGAATCTTCAGAAATACAAAATTCTGTTGCTATCAATGCCAGTGTGTGCATTCTGAGAACAGGTTCTAAAGCAAGCTTGGATTGAATGTCTTCTGGCTGGCCCATGATGAAATGGTCTGTTAAATCGTGAGCATCATCCTCTGTCCTTGCTATCAAAACAGATTCGCCGAACTCATCATAAGATGGTCTTCCTGCTCTACCAACAAATTGTTTGTATTCTAAAACAGGAATGTAAACTGATCCTAGGCCAGGATAGTAGCGCTTTGCATCTCTGATAACAACTCTGAATGCTGGTAAGTTGACTCCAAGCGCTAAGGTTGGAGTTGCAACGATAATTTTAATTAAACCTTCTCTAAATTTTTCTTCAATCAACCTCTTCTGTTTACCCATTAGGCCCGCATGATGAAATGCCACTCCGTTCTTGATGCATAATGCCAGTCTTCTGCATTGTTTAGTAGGAATTTCCAATACGTTCAAGAGTTTGTCTGCTAGGTCGTAAAGTTCTTGCTCCTCCGGTCTTTTCAGATATGATTTTATGGTTTTTGTTAGTTTCTCTGCCAAACTCTCAGCAGTTCTCCTTGTGCCAACAAAATACAAGGATTGTTTCTTGAGCTGCATCACGTTTTCTGCTATGGCTGCTTCTGGTTCAAGCTGGCTCAGCTCGTAGCCTTTTCTGCCGTAGAAAGAAATTTTTGAGTCATAATAAATTCCCTCATGAAGCTCAACTGGTCGGAAATCGCTGATGACAAGGATTGCATTCAACCATTTTGCTAGTTCTGCTGCATTGTTTATTGTTGCTGATAGCGCAAGTGTTTGTGCCCTTGGAACAATCTCTCTGAGTTGAGTTAGCAAAATCTCAAGTGTTGGTCCTCTGCTTGGATCATTCAGAAGATGGATCTCATCGACAACAATCAAACTTGTTTCCCTAATCCATGCTGCACCATGTCTTATCAATGAATCCAGCTTCTCATTTGTACAGATGATCACATCATAATCCGCAAGCCATGGGTCGCTGGAATCCAAATCACCAACTGAGATAGCAACCTTCCACTTTTTTTCAAACAGATTTTTAAAATAGTTGTACTTTTCATTTGCCAGAGCAACAAGCGGCACTGTGTAAATGACTTTGCATCTACTATTGGAAAGTTTGTTTATCATAGCCAGAGCTGCTATAAGAGTCTTGCCTCCGGCTGTTGGTAGCGAAATCACCAGATTTCTTTCTTGAAATATTTTTTTCCTGACAATGTCTGCTTGTGGAGGGAAAAGCTCTTGAATTTTTTCTTCCTTGAATTTTTTAATGAATTCTTCTGGAATGCCATATTTGGCAAGTTCTTCGATTTTCATAATTATACAATTATTTACTCTAGTAAAGAAATCTTTAAATATCTCGTGTCCAATATTGGACAAATGAAAAAAATAATTGTATTGGCATTTGATTTAAAAGGTGAATGTTGGGCAAGCAGAAAGAAAATATATAGACTGCTACAGCAAATAGGAGCGGAGCTGGTTTATAAATCACATTGGATGTTGCCGTATAATAAGAGAAATTTATCTGATATGAAATGGGTATGTAATGAGATAAGAAAGTGTGGTGGCAAAGCTGAAGTAATTAAAGGTGAGAAGGTTATCTAAAGGTATTTTAATTGATAGAAGTTCAATCATGAGGCAAACCTCAGTAAAATTCTGTAATAACTTTTTAGAATACATTATAAATTTTAGTGAAAGGGGTTTTGTTAATAATTTCTACGGAATAAAATTAAAAGAAAAGGACGAAATAGACCTTAAAAAATTTGTTTTTCTTATTCAATTAAAAACAAGAGGATATAGCTTATCGCAAATTTCAAAAATATTCGGAGAACCAAAAAGACGTATTGAAAACTGGTTGTTTAACAAGAATTTACCACCAATAATAAGGTTAATGGAAACTGCTATAAAATTACAAATTCCTAAAACTGGTACAAAATTATTATCAATAAATTCTACTAGAGGTGGTGTATTTTCTGGACCTTGGATAACTGTACCTGAAAAGATTAAAAAATATGAAGATGTTGATTATGTATTTAAACAGTTGCCCATATTTAGAACGGCCTATAAAATAGCAAATATGTTTGATTTAAAAAATCTAGTCGACTTTAGATGTTTTCTATTTGCTTATTTTTTAGGAATTTTAGTAGGAGATGCAAGCAAAATGTTAGATAAAAGGAGATTGAATACAACAAGGAGAATAGGTTTATCCTTGACAAAAAGGTACCCTTCTAATGAAAAATTGGGGGATTTTACCTGCCTGTGCATCAACAGCCTAGGTCTAAGAATGAAGAGAATCAAAGATGGACAAAAAGGTAAACTAAATATATATCCATTCTATAGATGGGCATCGCAATCTTCAATGTTTTTTGAATGGATTTTCAATGTTTGTCTTGGGCTTAAAGATACTCAATTGACAACTTATAACCCAATTAAAGCAAAATGGTTATCAAAAACACCAAGAAACTTTAAAATATGGTTTCTCCAAGGACTTGCTGATTCAGACGGATTTGTAGACTTGAATGCACAACAAGTTGGAATCATAACGCAGCCTAATACAAAGCTTATAAAAAGTTTATTTGAAGATTTAGAAATAAAATCTAAGAAAAGAATTTTTGATAAAAGATTAGAAGGATTGATGATAAGTCTACAGGATGCATATAAACTTCCAATTTTTAATGCATTTGTAAAGAGTTATAGATTTCAATTATTAGAAAAACTTGTAAATGCCAAAAGAATACAAGATCATTGGCCAAAATGGCTGAGTGATAAAGTAAATTCTTACTTAAAAGACGGTTTGAGTGGAACTACTGTTGCCAAAAAAATTCTTAATGAATTTAACATAGCCATTAGAACCAAACAAATCTACAGAAGAGGTAAAAGGATGATGTTAAATGGGAGCTGAGAAGTTGATCTGCCTTGGTATCGAAAGTACCGCTCTAGATTAACTGCGGAAATACTTTCGGTATAGGAATTGTTGACATTGGTGGCAATATCCTAGCGAATGAAAAATCCTTCTACAGACCGCCGGCTGGTAGCGGTATCATTCCGACTGATGCGGCAAATTTTCATGAAAAAAATGCTGATGTTGTTCTGAAAAATGCTTTGGACAAATCAAAACTAAGTATGAATGACATTGATGTAATAGCATATGTTGCTGGAGCTGGACTGCCTCCTTGTTTGTTTGTTGGGGCTAAGTTTGCTTCAAAGTTAGTAGAAGAATGGAAAAAGCCTTTGATAAAAGTTTGTCATCAAATCGGCCATTTGGAAATTGGCAAACTTACAACCGGTGTAAAGGACCCCATTTTTGTCTATCTTTCCGGCGGGAATACCCAAATCATAGGTTTTGTTGAAGATTGTTACCGTGTGTTTGGGGAAACTGAAGATGTGCCTGTTGGCAACTGTTTGGATGTTGTTGCAAGGGAAATGAAATTGGAGATGCCTGGTGGGTTGCAAATTGAGAAGCTTGCAAAAAGCGGGAAATATTTGGAGATTCCTTATATTGTAAAAGGGATGGATACAAGCTATACTGGAATAGCTACTGCTGCAATCAATTTGTTCAGAAAAGGAGCAAGTAAAGAGGATGTTGCTTATTCGCTGCAGGAGACCTGCTTTGCGATGCTGACAGAAGTTACAGAAAGAGCGCTGTCGCACACAGATAAAAAAGAGGTCCTCCTTGTTGGTGGTGTTGCCGCAAACAAACGCTTGCAGGAGATGATGAAGAAAATGTGTGATGAAAGAGGCGCAGTGTTTTTTGTAGTTCCTGAGGAATACAGCGGCGACCAGGGGGTTATGATTGCCTGGGCTGGACTCTTGGCTCACAAAATAGGATGGAAGCCAGATTTTGACGATATTGTAAAACCGAAGTGGAGAATAGATGATGTGAAGTGGTTCAAGACATAGATTGAACAAAACAAGGCTAAAAAAACGTCAAAACAGGTGCGAGAGATTTAATGCTGATTTAGATGAGCTCGCTCTCGCTGACCACTACAAAATCTCCAACCGACTTCACTGCACTGAATGGGATCAAAAGCCTTCCTCTGTCATCAGATTTTGGATTTAGATCCTGAATGTATCTTGTTGGTTGTTCGACGATTATGTTCAGCAATTCTCCACTTTCTGTCACAAAATCCACGTTGCTGACAATCCCAAACTTCCTTCCTGTTTCTTCACTAATTATAGTCTTCCCGACTACATCAGCCGCTCTTACTTTTGATTCTGGCATATAATCACAATATAAAATATGTTTTATTAATTTTAAACCTTTGTCTTGTAAGATAAAGATTATGGCAAGGTGTTTTATTGGCTATCTTCTTCCGGAAGAAGTGAAAGAGGAGATAGTTGATGTGCAGAAGCTGATAGAAAAATGGCCACTAACTTGCAAGATGGTTGAGAGAGAGAATATTCATTTGAATTTTTCTTTTCTTGGAGAGATTGATGAAAAACAGATTGAAGACATTTCTGAAAAAATTGATGCTATTGGAAAAATGTTTGAAAAATTTGAAGTTGAAGTTGGTGGTCTTCGTGGTATACCAAGTGAGAGTTATATCAGAGTTCTTGCTCTCGATATTGTTGATGAGAGCAGATTGTTGAAAACTGTTATAGAAGAAGTGAATAGACAGATAGGTGGAGATATGAAGCCAGCTCATGTCACATTATGTAGAGTGAGGGGAATTAGAGACAAAAACTATGTTAGGGAAAAAATAGATGAAGAGAAAAATAAGAGACATGGCAAGTTTGCCGTTGATTCTATACAATTGATGAAAAGCGAGCTGAGCAGATCTGGTCCGGTTTATTCAGTTGTTCATGAAGCCAAGCTACTTAGCTAGTTTCTTTTGAGAGGAATTCTTTCAGCTCTTTTGTCTTTGTCTCTACTTTGTATTGTTCTGTTGGTATCTTCTCGCGCAAAGCTTTGAATATCTCTTTTTTGGAAAGCTCTTCCACCTCTTTTTCTGATGGGGCTCTTGCTATGTAGTCTATATCAGCAACTTGGAACATTTCCTTTATGATCAAGTCTCCTCCCCTGTCACCGTCAACAAAAAGTGTGGTTAATTTTTCTTTTGTGAGGTTGAGGATTGGTTGCGGTATGGCTGCTCCTTCGATTGCAATTACATTTTTTATTCCATTCCTGAGCAAGTTTAGGACATCTGCCCGCCCTTCGACTATGATAATCTCATCAGAAAACTCGACCTCTGGTCCTGCTGGCAGTCCTTCAAATTCCCTGATCTGATCAATTCTTATGCTTTCCTTGATTGCGTCAGTCAAATTTGATGTCGTTGGCATCTCCTCAGTTACAAGCCTATCAAGAATGTCTTTTGCCCTGTTCAGCATGAAATCTCTTTTTATCACCCTAACATCCTTGACCGATGATACCTTCATGCTAGCGTTGCATGGTCCAATTCTTTCAATAGTTTCAAATGAGGCTGCAATCAATGCTGTTTCAGAGCTATCCAGGCTGGATGGTACAGAAATTTTTCCAGTGGTCCTTCCGCCTTCATTTACGAGGTCTACATCTATTCTCCCTATTCTACCTGTCCTCTGCAACTCTCTAAGGTCCAAGTCTTGACCCAACAGACCTTCTGTCTGTCCAAACACAGCTCCTATCACGTCTGGTTTTTCTACTATTCCGTCTGCTGAGAACTCGGCTTCTATTAAATATTTTATTGTAGATTGGGCTAATTTTGCCATTGTAATCATCCTCCATAAATTTTGTGAATGAATTCAGTTCTTCAATCTGGTGAATTTTGAGTGATCTGAATTTATTTCGAATTATGTGATTCGTTTTTATTTGGTAATGTGAAAAAAGATTGTTGAGTTGTGATAGCATGTTCTCCCCCTCTTCATCAAAATCTGTTAGTATGACGGCTTGCTTTGCTTCGGATGAAAATATTTTTTCGACAATGTCTTCTATGGGTTTTCCCGAAATGTCTATGATTTTATTGAATCCAAGTGATTTGATTGCCTCTCTATCGTTCTTGCCTTCAACAATAATAAGTATGTCTGGGTTTCTTTCCACTTCTTTGAATATATTATCCAAAAGTTTGGGAGAAAACATAATTACTTAGACTATTTTTTCCAATATATCTCTTTCGGTTATGATGCCATCAAGTGTGTTGTTTTCATTAACCACTGGAAGCCCACCAACATCATATTTTATCATTGTTCTTATCGCTTCAGAAACGTCCTTGTCCTTTTCTATACAATGGACCTCTTTGTTGAATGTTGGGATTATTGACTTGAGCAAGCTTGAGAAATCAAATTGATTGTTCCTTAAAAACGATAAAATATCAGCGCACGTGACAATTCCAATTAGTTTTTTGTTTTCAACCACAGGAAGTCTTCTGTAATGTGTGTTAACCATAGTTTTAAGTGCATCCAAGATTGAAATGTTTGATGTGATGTAAAATGGTTTCTTAGTCATGATCTCTTCGACTTTAACATCAAAATTAATCGTAGCAAGTCTCCTCACAATATCTCTTTCTGATATCATCCCTACGAGCTTTCCCTTGTCAATTATTGGAAAACCACCTTTCCTAGAGAATTTGAATTTTTGGATGACGTTTCCCACAGACTCGTTGGCATCACAAAAGATAACTTCTCGGTTCATGATTGTAGATATTGGTTCGTTGAAATTTTGTCTGTGTAAGAATGCGCCCAGAATATCCATGCTTGTGATTATTCCAACAACTTTTTTGTTTTTAGCTAAAACAGCCAGTCTTCTATGTCCTTCTGTGATTATTTTGTTAGCTACTGCTTCTATTGACTCATGATCAAGACAGTATGTTGGATTTAGCTCTGAAAGTGAAATAATTTTTTGTAATTTGTTCAAACCTACAAGATTCAGATCAATATTCTGTTTCAAGTTCTTCCCTACAATCTTCACACAACCATTGATCATTCACATTTTTGAGGTCATCGTTGTAATTGCCACATGAATCACATGTGCCTGATGTAAAGTTTTCTTTTATTTCTGGTGGGAATGATCTCATCTTTATCCTGTATTCAAGAAGATCTACCATCTCTGGTGAAGTTTTTGCTATGTCTGAAAGTGAAAGTATTCCAACGAGTTTTCCGTTTGAAATCACCGGCAGTCTATGAATATTGCTCTTCTTCATCTTCCTCACAGCTGTTAGGATCTCTTCATTCGGATGAATTGTGACCAATGGGTGGCTCATTATATCTTTGGCCTTAACTTTGTTCGGCAGGATGTTTTTAGCGACAACTCTTTTTATTATATCACTGTCCGAAATTATGCCTATTGGGTTATTATTCTTCACAACAATCAAACAACCTCTCCTGGTTTTTTTCAATAGCTCCCCAGCTTGTTTGATTGTTTTGTCTTGATCTATACTTACAACGGGTTTTACCATGATGTCTTTAACGTATACCGGCAAATCATCACCTTACTAATTAATATGTTTCCTTAAATTTTATTGTTTTGTGAGAAACTCTTCGAGTGATTTTCCTGTTTTTTGTAAAATCTTTTTCTGTGGTGAAGATATCCTTATCTTACCGTAACCAAAATCAACCACTAAGAAGAATGGGAACCCCTCTATTTTTTTTGAAATGTTTTCATAAAAATAAAATGCTTTTTTGTTTGTTGATTTTATTTGAAGCAGAATGCATTTTTTGTTTTTGATGCATACGAGATCGGCTTCTCCCAGGCTTGCCCCTGCCCTGACCACTCTCCAACCATGTTTCTCAAAAAGAATTCTGATTTTCCTTTCTACCCTATAACCTTTTTTCTTTGAAAACATTTTCTCAATAGATATTTAAAATCAGGATCATAAAAACGAATAGTTGATCGCATGAACATATTGATTATCAGTGATATACATAATGATGTGGAAAATTTAGCGAATTATATGGATAAGGTTTCGCTGCTTGATTTCGATGTTGTGGTTTGCCCAGGTGATTTCACCGACGTTCCACCAAGGGGGTTTTCATCTGTTGATATTGCAAGATTGATATTGGAAGAATTCAAAACACTTAACAAACCGATTTTGGCTATTCCTGGGAATTGGGATAAAGATGTTATTGGAATATTGGATGAAATGGATTTGAGCATCCATGGGAAAGGAAGGGTTATAGATAACGTTGGTTTTTACGGGTTTGGTGGTGCGAAGACTCCGTTCAACACTTTTTTTGAGCCATCTGAAGAAGAGATAGAGAGAGGATTGAAGAAAGCTTTTGAAGAAGTGAAAAATATGGAATTGAAAATCCAAGTGACACATGCCCCGCCTGCAAGGACGAAGCTTGATATGGTTTACACTGGAGCGCATGTTGGGTCGAATGTTGTGAGAAATTTTATTGAGAAAAATAAACCAATCGTTGCGATAAGCGCACATGTGCATGAGGCGAGGGGAATTGATGAATTGAGTATGACCAAATTGATTAACAGTGGGAGATTTCCTGAGGGGTATTGTGGCTTGATTTCAATTAAAGACAAGCAGGCAACAGTAAAGGTTGTTAATTTAATATAATTGTTTTATCACCACAATTGACTTTTATTCTCCAATTGGAGAATAAATAACACAGAAGGTCAGGGATTTAACTAAGGATTAACATATAAGGAACAGTGTAAATATGAGTGCACAAGAATTGATTTTAAATTCTCCTATGAAACAGGATATAGAACTAAAGGGAGAAGTTTCTTCAATTTTTCTTAATTTTGATGTGATAATGATTAAGATCTTGCAGAAGTTTTATTTCAATGAGGAAAGTTTTCCAGCGGACACAAGCTGCTATTATGTGCAGCAGCTTTTCTCGGAACTGAAAAGTAATGGATTACATATAAATCTAGAGACTTTGAGGAAAAGGTTAGAATCCCTTGTTAAGTTAAATCTTGTGGAGAAAGTTGATACTTATCCTAGAATTTATACGCCCATAAGAGATGTTGAGAAAGTTAGAGAGTTGTTAACAAAAGTTAGGGAAATATTTTTGTGAAATTTCAAAGTGAAAGTTAATTGAGTATGGTAGAACCATTTTTTCGATAGTAAAAATAAAAAATAAAATTAAAAAGATTTTAATAATAATATAATTGTTTGCACAATAAATAATAAATAATAAAAGTTAATTTTTGGTATATTGTCGTACTATATTCAGTTTGACTATCTCAAAACTTCCTCGCTCATATTAAAATATCATCGCTCGTATTAAAAATTCTTTGCACATTGATAATATATAATATATAAGTTCGTACTATATTCAAGGAAAGTGCAAATTTATATATTTACTTTACCATAATAGAAATATGCCCCGAAGACCGTTTGGCAAGTTCTTTGAACTGATTATACTCAGCTGTCTTGATTATTCTATCCCTCGAACCTCAGAGTTTATACGAAGAACTGTGGCTGAAAAACTTGGCAGACCTGGGCTCTCCTGGCACACTATCAATAAATATTTGTCTTTTTTGAGGGACGCACAAAAAGTTGAAGAGATACATGTTGGTAAAATCACTACTTATAGGTTGAAAAAATGAATGAAAACGAGGCCAAAGCTACATTAGTTTCTTACCTCCAAAGGAATGGACTTGAACATTTACTTGAAAGAAAATTCCTAAATACAAAGCCAGATGTTGTTTTCAAGAAAGAAAATTTTTGGTACTGTGTAGAAGTGAAGGGTGATGATTCAGATTTATTAAATGCGCTCGGTGAAATTATCAAATACTATATTGACTTTTCTCATGTCTGCATATGTGCTCCAATACTTTTTATGGACGCCTTCCTTAAGCTGTTTGGAAATAACCCAGAGCTTAAAGTTTTGAGTAAAAAACTAGGCATAATTTTGGTTGATAAAGATCGTATAATCATTTTTCAAGAGCCAAAAAACAATGTTTATTATTATCACGAACCAGTTGGTGTGGGAAGAACATTTAAAAGAAAGTTCCAAAGCTCTTTTTTCCCAGATGAGACAGACTTGAAAATCCTAGATTTCGCAAAAGAAAGACCTGTATTTTCTTCTGATGCTGATAATTTTAAGTTAGAGCCGGCAACACTATATAAAAGACTGCTGAGTTTAGAGAAACAGGGATATCTTCGAAGAGCAGTACTAAACATGAGCCCCGTGCCATTCATTAGGACAGAAAAACAGTTCATTGTTTTTTAATTTTGAATACATATCTTTCAATTATGAAAAGAGGGAGAAGGAGTCTAAGAGCTAAAGCCGAATACCAGATCCTTGATATTCTCTCAAACACCAAAACACCACTCACAACCTCTTCCATCAGGACACTGATCACAAAAAAATTTAACAACAACCTAAGCTGGAACACGATTCAAAAATACTTAGATGAACTTATGAAGGATGGTAAAATTTCTTCAATCCCACTCCCACACTCAAAAATAAAAGGCAAACTAGGTCTTACTGTTTATATACTAAAAAAATAATATTTTCTTTGGTTTTATGGAAAAGAAACAAATCGTGGGTCTTTTTTTAGAAAGAGGGTTAACAATCGACCCAAAAGGCTTGGACTATTTTTATGAAAACCCTGAGCAGCTTGATGTTTTTCTCGAAAAAATTAACCAACAAAAAATAAAACCAACATCAATCAACCTTGAAGTTATAAAAAACACCTTAGAGACGTCTGCCATCAAAATCAAAGAGGCCAAAATATTCACTAACAAAACCATCTCAGTCAATGATGTCTCAAGGATATTGACCGAAAGGTATGAAAAAATTCAAAAATATTTTTCAAAAAGAATCGATCTTGTAAACCCAATTTCCATAAACAAAATATCAGAAAAAACAAAGAGATTTTCCCTGATCATTATTGTCAGAGAGAAAGATGAGAAAGACAAAATGCTTTTAGTCGAGGATTTTACTGGTGAGACAAATGTTCTCGTTGATAACACAAGCTTCAATTCTATTCTCTGTGACGAGGTTTTGGGAATGGTGTGTGAAAAATATGATAACAAGATTAAAGCGATTAACATACTCTGGCCGGATATACCTTTGAAGAGAGAAATTTCAAGAACAGAAGAAGATGTTTGTTGCATCTTCCTTTCAGACCTTCATTTGGAGCAAGATTTTGAAGAAAAAACAGATAATCTCTTGAAAGAAATTCAACAGCTAAACTACAAACAACTTTATGTCTTTTTGTTTGGGAAAAATGCTTCTGAGAAAAAAACATTAGAAGATTTTATAACAAAATTACCTTCAAACAGCAAGACATTTATCATTAAAAACAACGAGTCCATTGCGACAGAGAACACAACTCAAATCTCAAGCCCTGCCATTTTGACCATTGAGAAAAAAATCAATCTACTTCTCTGTGATGGAGAGCAGTTCGCTTTCTATAAGGGCCTTTGGGGTGATAAAAGCCCAGAAGATATGATGTTGGAATTATTGAAGAAGCGACATTTGGATCCTGTTTTTGAAATAAAAAAAGCTTCCTTAGAAGATATTTTTATCATAGATACAGTTCCAGATATTTTTGTCTCGGGAAACTTTGGTCAACCAGGAATGAAGAACTACAAAGGCACAACGATAATCTCTTGTGGTAGTTTTTTATCGGAACCAGTGTATTGGATTGTGAATCTTAGAACACGAGAAAATATAAAAATAAGCCTTGCTTAAGAATAAACATGGAATTAAACTTTCAGCTCCTTGATGTCGATTATATTGTTCTCAACAACCACCCTGTCATAAGGCTTTTCGGAAAGACCGAAGACAACAAAACAGTTTGTGCATTCTACGAAGGATTCTACCCATATTTTTATGTTCTACCAAAAAAAGATGAGGAAGAAAAGTTAGTTGAAGAATTACAAAACAAATTTCCGACAGATGTTAAGAAGATAGAAGAGATAAAGAAGATCCTTCCCATTGGATTCCAGACAAATGAGACGGAAATTTTTAAGATAATTCTTAAAGATCCTTCCAGAACCGCGCTCATCAGGGAGCATTTGAGAAAACAAAGTTTTGTGGAGGATGTTTTCGAGGCGGACATTCTCTTCAAATACAGATTCATGGCTGACTTCTCACTCTCTGGTATGAGATGGTATAAAATTTCTGGAAAGGTAGCACCAACCAAGAGCGTCAGATCAACTCAAACAATCCAAATAGATAAGATTGAGCCCGTGGAAAAAATAGAGAACGCGGAGTTAAAATATTTGGCTCTAGATATTGAAGTTGCATCTGAGGGAATCGGCAATCCAACAGAAACTCCCATAGCCATAATAAGCTTATCATTCTTTCCGGCTTTCGAAGGGAAAAACACAATGGTGCTTGTCGCCAAAAATAATATGAAAAAAATAGACCATGATGTAGTGGCCTTTAAGGACGAGAAGGGAATGCTCGAAAAATTTTTAGATGTTGTTGAAAAATTCGACCCAGATATAATAGTTGGATATAATATAAATGACTTTGACATTCCTTTCATCAGCGAGAGACTAAGGATCAACAAGATGAGACGAACACTCGGACGATGCAATGAAAAACCACTAGTTTCACGAAGGATAGGAGAAAACAAATTCAAAAACACTATTGTTGGTAGAGCAATAGTTGATCCATACTGGATGATAAAAGACATGGCCGGAAGAGGATTTTTTGTCGGTTTGAAAAGATTTAGCTTGGAAGACGTTTCACAATATCTTTTGGGCGAAGGAAAACTCGAATTCTCACACACAGATATTCCTGTTTACTGGAATGGAAACGAAGAGCAGATCAAGAAGTTTATAGACTATGCAAGACGTGATTCCGAGCTGGTGCTAAAACTGCTTTTGGAGAAGGGGTTCCTTGACAAGTATATAGGAATTTCAAAAGTTTCCGGTCTATTGTTACAAGATAGTTTAGACACTGGTGAGGCCGGGAAAATAGAAAACCTGCTCTTGAGAGAATTCAACAAAGAAAATTTTGTCCTCCCATGTAAACCAAGTGACAGAGAAATTCTCAAAAGAAGGAAAGAAAGAGAAAAAACGGGACTCAAGGGAGCATTCGTCCTTGATCCTGCTGTAGGATTGCATACAAACTGTGTTGCCTATTTGGATTTCGCATCCATGTATGCATCCATTTTCATTTCATACAACATCTGTCCAACAACTCTTATTACAGAGGAGGCAGGTTCAGAGGCAATCACCACACCATTTGGCGCATCGTTCGTCCCACCAAGCATCAGAAAAGGAGTCATACCAAGAACGCTGGAAAGACTGATACAGGAAAGAAACATTGTCAAGGATCAAATGAAAAAAGAGAAAGATCCAGTAAGGAAAAGGGCACTGGATGCCCACCAAGAAGCGCTCAAGAGAATTGGAAATGCTTTCTATGGCTACACAGGATTCTTCCTCGGAAGAATTTACGTTCTTGATATCGCTAATGCAATCACAAGCTGCGGAAGAAACTACATCCAAGAGACAAAGAAACTGGTCGAGAGCCAAACAAAATACAAAGTGATATATGGTGACACAGATTCTGTGATGATTGAGGCAGATACGAAAGATGTGGATAAGGCAATAGAGATAGGAAGTCAGATGGCTCAGTTGTTGAATGACAAATTTGAAGGGAAGCTCAGGGCAAAGGTTGAGAATATTTTCAAAACAATACTTATTCTCACAAAGAAGAGATATGTTGGCTGGAGTTTTGAGAAGGTTGATTCTCAATTTGAGGATCAAGTCATAATGCGCGGGATAGAGACTGTAAGAAGAGACTGGTGCGATTTAATCGGCGAAACATTGGAGAAGATCTTGCACATGATACTGAAAGAGCAAAACCCGCAGAAGGCATTTGCATACTTCAGGGAGATTGTCCAAAAACTACAGGATAATCAAATTCCGATAGAAAAACTCATGATAACAAAAGGAATTTCAAAGAGGCCAGAGCAGTATAGGGGAACTCAGCCACATATCGAGCTTGTAAAGAAAATGAAGAAACGAGGGGAAGCGAGAGTGCCGACAATTGGTGACAGAGTGAATTTTGTGATTGTCAAAGGATTGCAAATGATTTCTGAAAGGGCGGAAGATCCTGAATATGTGAAGAAACACAAGCTGAAGATTGACTCTAGATATTACATCGAGAGCCAGCTCTTGCCACCATTGGAAAGAGTTTTCGAGGCGATAGGCATAAGTAAGTCTGAACTTGTTGGTTTGGGCAAACAGATGCTGCTTAAAGAAATGATCAGCAACCATGCCAAAAAACCCGTAACTGAGAAAATATTATTGCAGGCAGAGGGCGTGATCTGTAACAAATGTAATACCAGCTTCAGAAGAACACCATTGATAGGAAAATGCACTTCTTGTGGAGGAGAACTGGAATTCTATTCCGGTGAAAACAGATCAAAAATTTTACAAGTTTAATCAACAAAATTTTTAAGAATTTTCAAATGTCTATTTGTCAACCCATGTAATGGGAATAATGCTACACGATCTATATGTGCCTTTTTAACAACTCTAATTTGTTTTCCCATTTGTTCGGGCGTTAACTTAGATAGATTAGATTTTACACCAATACCAATTTCCAACTCAATATCAGTATTAATTTTCATTATTTCTTTAGATCTCTTGACACGTTCTTCAAAATCAGTTTGACTTTTTGTATAAATCAGTGGAATTGCACGGTCTACATATCCTTCCTCTGCCCATTTTCTCCAGTCTTGATGAACTCTAATACTCTCATATGATGTTGTGCCATCATTCTGACTATCCACAAAAACATCAACAGACAATCTCTTATTATACCTTTTCATCACTTCACTCAATTTTCTGATAAATTTTGTGATTTCATCAGAACCTTGTTCACATCTAGGAAATCTTTTACTACCATCAATTCTTTCAGGACATATAGGAGAACATCTTACATAATCAGCATTTAAACCATTGAAATTACCATAGTTTTTAACTAACTGTTTTATCACCTGCAACAATGGTTTACTTGTTTTTTCACTTGTCGGGCACAACCAACATTTGTCTCCTACTCCGGTTATAAGTTCATCTTTCAGTTCACGGATCCAGGAATTTGGATACACGGGCATCCAAATTTCACTATAGAGACCATGCTCAACAATCCTATCCATATAAAATTTCAAGGCGTCGTATCCTAGACGCGTCTCTCCAAAATACTTTTCAAACCTGTATGGATCTGATCCAAAAGGACTAAACGCTAAAACATAGACACAGTTTATTCCACAATCCTTTAACTGACCAAATACATCGTTGTTATTTTCATACTTCAAAGACTCTCTTGGTTTTATCCAAGTTGAAAATTGCATTAAATAAATTCAAATGTAAAAAGATTTAAACCCTCAAGAATCTTTCCAAATTAAGCTTTAAGGAATATTTTTATATATTTTTTCTTCAGTGTATAAAAATGAACATAAGGAATACTCAATTTACCAAAAAATCTGATTTTACCCTTTAACAGAGCTTTTTTTATCTCACTTAGACTTTCTGCATTGATTGTAGTATATGCATTACCAATTTCTAATAAAGTATGTGCATCACTTCCCCCTGTAAGAGGAAGGTCAACAAATTTTCCAAATTTTTGTGCCATTTCATTGAACTTGTTAATCAAACATCTTGAGTTAAATCCTTCTATCAAATCGACTTTATGGAAGATTTTTGTTATGTTTTTGCCCATGGAAAGCCGTCTGAAGATGTCAAACGGATGCGGCACGCAAACCAACCCATCCATCTTATGAATTTCATCAACAACATCATAGAAAGACCTTTTCCTTATAGTATCATTAATAAAAAATCCCAAAATCTCTCCGAGTTCTGTAGCAATTTCACATGATGATATACATAGGATCTCATTTTTTACAATCTCAAATGATTTCATCGAGTTGTCTGTTAGCGCAATCCCATCTATTCCACGAACTTTACAATATTTTACAATTTGTTTTGGTTCAGAAACTGCATCTTTTGAATACTTTGAATGAACATGCATGTCAATTTTCATTTTAATACCACTGAAAGATTTTACCATCGAATGAATAAATATTTTAAAATTGGTAAAAGATAATAATGAAAAACAAAGAAACAGTTGTTATCCTTGGTGGTGGCCTATCTGGATTGGCTGCTGCAGAACGGCTTGTCAAAAAATATAATGTGATTGTGTTAGAAAAAGACAATATTTTAGGAGGAGCGGCCAAATCATTTTTCTACAAGGGGAAGTGGGTTCCTATAACATATCATCATATAATGGCTATAGATTCTATGACTTTGAATTATGTAAAAAGATTTGGTCTTCTTAAAGAAATGATCTGGAAAGATATTGAGATGGTATTTTGGTTTAATGGAAGACCATATCCGCTAACACAGCCCCATCACATCTTAACTTTCAATCCATTTGATTTCAGCGATAAAATTAAACTAATAAAATTTGGCATATACTGTTATTTGAAAAAAGATTGGAACAATTTAAGAGGTAATCGTGCAGACAAATGGTTAAAAGACTTTGTCGGGAAGAAATTGACAAACGAGCTCTTTGAAAAATTGGCAGAAATTAAATTTGGGCCACTATCATCTGTTGATATAGCTTGGTTTGGTAGCCGTCTTCACGAGGCTGCTAGAAACAGAGAAAAGTATTCTTACCTTAAGACAGGTATCCATGAAATGATCACAAGATTAGCCAATTACATCAAGAAAAACGGTGGTGAAATCAGACTAAACACAGAAGTTAAAAAGATAAACGATGGGTATGTGGAAACATTGAATAAAAATGGTAGAAAACAATCTTTCAAAGCTGATAAGATAATCAGTAGCATCCCACCAGAAATATTAGCAAATATATCTGACTTGCCAAAAAATGTGAAGAATGAATTAAGAAAAATAAAATACAAGTCTGTAATCTGTATGGTCACGGGTTCTAAAAACTTAATTTCCAAACACTACTGGAATGTCTTCATCAAACCTAAGATGAGATTCGGTGGAATTTTTAACCACACAATTTTATATCCAAAAGGCGGTATAGATGGAGAATATCTGTATTACATCTTCGCTTTTGTCGATGAGACAGACAAACTATACAAGAGCTCAGAAAAAAAGATAGAGAAAAAATATTTAGAAGATATAAGAAAAATCTGTCCTAATTTCAAACCATCATGGGTGAAAATGTTTAAGATCAAAGACGCTACACCATATTATTCATTTAATTACGAGAACCCACCAATTAAAATTTCAGATAAAATTTATTTAACAGGGACATATAGGGAGCACCCGACAACAAGAACCATGCACACAGCCCTGACAAGTGGCAATAAAACAGCAGAATATATTTTGAGGGAAGATGTACAATGAAGGTAATTTTAGTCTTTCCAAGGTTCAAGTATAAATCTGGGGACCCACCATTGGGCATTGCGTATGTTGCTTCTTATCTAAGGGCCCATTTGAATGTTGATTTGTCAATAATTGATACAACATTTAACCCATCATTTGAACATGTTGAATCAGTTCTCTATAAAGAAAAACCAGATATAGTTGGCATATATTTTGATACGTTAATGTTCCATGACGGATTAAAGATAGCAAACATTGCCAAGAAATTGGGAATTTTTGTTGTAGCAGGAGGGCCACACGCTACAGTGATGCCACAGACACTAATAGACAAAGTCGATGCCGTTGTGATCGGTGAGGGCGAAATAACTTTCAAAGAGCTTGTTGAAAATTTTCCAAAATTACAATCTGTGAAGGGCATATGGCATAGAAAAGGCAAAAAAATATTCAAGAATCCACCAAGAGAGCCAATTGAAAATTTGGACGAGCTTCCTCCCCCAGCACGGGACTTACTTCCGATCAAGAATTATATAGCGAACTGGCACTTGCTTGACAGCATTGACCCAAAATTATTAGGTACGAACATAGTCGCATCTCGAGGTTGTCCATTTAACTGTTCTTTTTGTCAGCCAACCCTGAGAATAATGTTTGGCAATAAAGTTCGTAGAAGGGACGCCAATGAAATTATCAAAGAAATAAAAGATGTTAAAGAGAATTATGGTGTGAGTGCTATATTCTTTCATGATGATACATTCACTGCCAACAGAGACTGGGTTATAGAATTTTGCAATTCACTCAAACAAGAAAATTTAGATATTATATGGGGTTGCAACAGTCGCGTAAACACACTTGATAAAAAATTGATGGAAATCATGTATTCTGCAGGTTGCAGGGAATTCCATCTGGGCGTGGAATCCTCTTCACAAAGAATATTAGATGAGATTTATCACAAAGGAATTAAGGTAGAGGACGCACGGAAAATAACCACTTTAGCCAAAAAAATAGGGATACACACACTCTGCTTTTTCATGATAGGCGCACCTACTGAAACAGAAAAAGAAATCAACGAGATGATAAAATTTGCATGTTCTTTAGATACGGATGAAATAACTGTTTCCATAACAACACCATTACCAAAAACCCAGCTCTATGATATCGTTAAACAAAATTATAAGATAAGTGAAAACTTTGATGATTTTGACTACTATTCGAGCAGAGCTTTCGAGGACAAAAATCTAAGCTTTAAAAGATTAAAATATTTACAAAGAAAAATTTTAATTATGTTTTATCTACACCCGAAACATTTGAGTTACCTCTTAAAACACATGTCCTCTATTAAAGGTATGCATAAAATGATAACAAAGATCAGAAGGTTTGTTTAAATGAGGATGTTATTCATCAATGCATTGCTCGGCGGGGACTTCAGCGCGATGGATATAGCGATAACCTCCTTAGCCACATTTCTCAACGAAAGAACACATCATAAAGCCGCGATTTTAGACATGACATTCCATACAAAACACTGGAAAGAGCATTTGCACAGGGGAATAAAAAAATTCAAACCAGACATCATCGGCATGTCCTGCAATACTATGTACATGCAGTATGTCAAAACCATTGCCAAAGAGATAAAAGAACATTACGATATTCCGATAATCTTAGGCGGCCACCATGCTTCAATCAGGCCACAGGAAACTTTAAACATTCCGGAAGCAGATGCTGTCTGCATCGGAGACGGGGAGTTTGCCCTAGCAAAATTTTTGGATAACCTCGAGAAGGGAAAAAGCGCTAAAGGTATACCTGGTATTTGGGCCAAGGAGAACGGGAAACAGATCAAAAATCCCGGAGGATGTTTTATTCATAACATCGACCAATTCCCGATTCCAAACTGGGACCTCTGGGAAGACCTGGACAAATATTTTTATTATCTAGGCATGCTCTATATCATCGGATCTCGAGGTTGTCCTTACAAATGTACCTATTGTGATGCGCATGGAATAGCAAATGCAGTCAAAGGACAATATTACCGTTTGCGTGACCCTGTAAAGCTTGCACAGGAAGTTGCATATCAGTGGGGGAAGTATAAAAACAGAGGAGTAAGACTTGCACAATTATTCGATCCAGTTTTTACATTGAATGGAAAATGGCTGAAGGCATTTTGCGATGAGTACAGAAGATTGGGAATGCATGATAAGTTGAGGTTCAGTGCGTTTGCCAGGATAGACAATCTCGATGAAAATAAAATAAAAATGTTGAGCAAATCTGGTTGCGCTTTGCTCAGGGTAGGCGTCGAAGCCGGAGACCCCTTTATCAGAAACACTGTGTATCAGAAACATATCAGCAATGCCCAAATCAGACACACAGTTAGATTATGTAAGGAAAATGGCATTGGACTTACAGCTTTCTATATACTAGGTGGTCCTGGGGAGACTCGTCAAACAATCGAAAAGACAATAAAAATGGCCGTAGAGCTCGATGCAAACAGGTCTGCGTTTTTCATCTTTAAGCCGTTCACTGCGGAATCAGAACAACTACTCATGGAATATGGTGGACGGATTGATGAAAACCGTTGGCAGAAAGTAGACAATATAACATTTGATGCCGTGGTGCATTTGAAAGATATAAACGCGAAGCATGTGGAACTTCTACAGAAGAAAGCATATTTTCTTACTTTTGGCAGAAGGCTACTAAGAATGATAGGTAGAAAAAAACTGATGTACTTCATAAACTTTGTTACATACATGTCGCGTGGGTTGAGAGACGGGCTGGACCGCGACTACCTCTTGCCATATTTTCATATATATGGTTATGATAATGTAGACAAGTGAATTATTTATGCCAGATACACCATTACATTTATTCATCTCAATCTTATTGGTGCCTGTCACTTCCATTCTTATTGGTTTCAAAGGAAACGAAATTCTAAGTTATGTATTATCTGATGTATTTGTTTGGCAATCGAAGGTGAACAAATGAAAGTATCAGTTTTAATACCAACAAAAAATGAGCCACTGATAAATGAGTTAGTAGAAGAAATACACAAAAGCCTCAGGGGATACGATCATGAAATCATAGTCATAGATAAAAGTAAAATAGTGCCAAACCTAGTTGGGGCTAGGCTTGTTAGGCAAAAATCTCACGGTTTGGGCCCAGCTGTTGTGGAAGGATTAGCTTTCTCGCATGGTGATGTAATAGTGACTATGGATGGGGATTTTTCCCACGATCCAAAGGAAATACCTAAACTCTTGGACAAGATAAACGATTATGACATTGTCATAGGCTCAAAATTTATTGAAGGTGGGGTAAACGAAGACACCCCACAAAGAAATTTCATCAGTAAATCTTTTCAATTCATCTCAGAATTTCTTCTTAGGCACAATGTGAAAGACCCCATGTCAGGATTTTCTGCAGTAAAGAGAGAGGTATATGATGTCATTAAACCAAAGCCAATTGGCTACAAAATTAACCTTGGTCTAATTTATAAGGCCAAGAGATACGGGTTCAAGGTATGTGAGGTCCCTATAACATTCCACAAGAGAAGAGCGGGCAAAACAAAAACAGGGATAGGAGAGGCTTACAGGACAACCCGTTATATACTTGAGTTAAGATTTGGTTTGAGATAGAACCAATTTTTTATTTTGTGCTCTCAACACGCTTCCAAATAGTCAAGTGGCTTTTCTTCCTGAACAGGAGCCACCACCCATATATCCAGGAAAAAAGATATGATGCACCAACAATCAAAAACAGAACCCTCTCTTTAACTGATTTCAATTTTGAAAATTCCTTGAGCAAATAATTTGAGGCTTCTTCAATAAGCGATCTTTCCTCAGTCTTGAACCACTTTTTAAGCTGAAGATATCCAGCACGGATCCTTGCTCTCTGTTTGATCAAATCCAACATGGATGTAGGTGTTCTCACTTCTACCTTAGCTTCGGGCTCATAGAGAATTTTATATCCTTTTAGTTTAATCATCAGAGAGAGAGTGCTGTCGTCAACAAGACTTTCCAATGGAATTTCTTTAACAACACCTCTTCTAACTGCCATGAGATTTCCTGAAATGTTTATCAAACTGCCATTTTCAGACTGTTTTTTTCTTCTCGCATTCATGATCCTATAGCTCATAGCAGACCAGAAATCGATATATGAGCCAGACAAAACGGGCAAAAGTCTGCCACCCACAGCCCCAACTTTAGCATCATTGAAATGTCGAACAAGTTTTTTAATCGCGTTCTTCAAAATTTTGACATCAGCATCAGTAAAAACAATGATCTTTCCTCTCGCGTTCTTTAGAATTAGATTTACAGCAGAAGATTTTCCCCTTCTTTCACTCTCCACAATCAGCTTTATCTTTCTATTCTTTTTCATAAATTTCCTTACTATGTCCACAGTCCTATCAGTGCACCCAGAGGCAACGATCAAAATTTCATCTTTTGAAGAAAGCTGTGGCACAACGTTCTCTATCGTTCTTGCTATATTCTTTTCTTCATTGTAAGCAGGAATGCCAATTGTGAGCGACATTTTAATTAAAATTTATCCGTTAATATTAAAGTATACCCTTGGAGACCGTTCATATGAAGAAAGCGTCAATCATAATGGTAAACTACAACGGCAGTAAATTTATGGGGAAAAAAGACTTGAAAGAAATCATAGAGTCTTTCCTGAGAACTGATTATGGAAACTTCGAGTTCATCTTTGTTGATAATCATTCTGATGACGACAGCATAGGCATAGCCGAAAAAATCTTTAAAAAACACAAGCATGTCCCAACCCAGATAATTAAAACAGGAGAAAACATTGGTTTTGCCGGGGGCTGCGAGGAAGGAATGAAACGCGCAAGCGGGGATTACATAGTCCTTGTGAACAACGACAACAAGCCCGTCAAAAACAATTGGTTAAAAAATCTGTTGAAAGTCCTTGATTCTGACAAAAAAATCGGGGCAGTTTTTTCTAAAACTTTGAAATGGGACAACCCAAAAATAATAGGGTCGGTTGGCATATCAATAAATCCAATGGGATTCGTGAAGATTATTGGCGAAAACGAGAATGACATTGGGCAATATGAAAAAATAAAAGATGCTTTAGTCTGGCAGACGCCAGTTGCTTTCAGAAAAGAATTGATACCAAAAATTGGAGGCTTTTTCGATTTGGATTTTGCACCAGTTTCGCTGCATGATGACACAGACTCGTCGATCAGGATATGGATGGTAGGATATAGAATTGTCTGTGTTCCAAGTTCTCTAGTGCTGCACAAAAGATCTGCCACTATGAAAAAACTACCGAAGGATTTCGTCGCGTTTCACAGCCGAAAGAATATTTTACAAACAATGCTCAAAGACTACGAGCTCAAAAACGTTTTGAGGTACACGTCATTAACCATAATGATTTATATCGCGTCAATACCATACTTTCTGCTGAAAAGAAGATTTGACAAAGTGAAAACCATAGTCAAATCTCTAGCATGGAATTTGTTCTATTTCCCTAAGATTTTAATAAAAAGAAGGAAGGTGCAGAAATTGAGGAAAGTAGGTGATGACAAGATTTTCAATCTTTTTGAGAAGATAAGTCTCTCTGATATAATTGGGCGAAGAAACAAGGAGTGGCCATAAAATAATTGCAAATCTATATTTTAATGAATCAACCGATGATGAGAAATGAAAAATGATTATCTTCCAAAAATTTTATTGTTAATGTGTTTGTCATCTCTTATCATGCTGTTAGTTTTCAATTACACCCCATTGGATTTCTACGTAAACGCAGGATTCATAAAAGGTCTTACTGACCATGGCGAGTTCACCTTTGTTTCTGGGAAGCCTTTCTATGGGTTTACCAGCCCACTGTGGATAATTCTTAACAGTCTAATCGTCTATCTGACTGGAACTAACATTCTAATTATTCTAAAAATCATTGGAATGTTATTGTCATTGGCTTCTATTCCTCTCGTCTTCTTCTTATCAAAAAAAACTGGGCTGAGGGAAAGGTATGTGTTTATCATTACCCTGCTCTGGGCAATTAATCCTTATTTCTTGTTGAACAGCGTGTCAGGATACGAAACGCCTCTTTTTACTATTCTCGTTCTGCTCACAGTTCTCAAATTTGACAAACCAATTTTTTCCGGCATTTTAATTGGTCTCTCAATCCTAGCAAGGCCTGAAGGAATTTTTCTACTAGCCATTCCATTTTTTATGATGTTCAAAAATAGGAGACATGCTCTTTCAATTGCTGTTGCCCTACTTATTGCTATTGTATGGTTAGTTTATGCTCAGATACATTTCGGGACTTTTATCCAAAGACCTTTTGTTTTGAATTGGCCTCTTGGAGAACCGACAAGACGTCTCCTACCCCTTTTGCCATTTGGTTTAATCTTTTTATTTATCATAGCTTGGATTGTTAGCGATAAGCTATTAAACATTTTTTCTATTTTATGCCTTGTTGGAATACTCATAGTGATGGTCCCTGTGTTTCAGAATAAACTTAGCAGATCTGACGAGTTTGCAAGAACAACAGCCAACTTTCTTTCAATCTTAAAAAATGGACAATGCAACACTCTAGTCACAAATCATGGCGCAGTTGCTTACCTCAGCAACATGAAAATCATTGACTATAATGGTATGCTTTCCTATGTCCCACCAGAATATAACAATGATCCAATTGCTTTCATGACAACAATGAAACCATGCTATCTTCTGGCTGATGAGGACTATGTGAATAAGTTGGTCGGGATCAACCTAACGATTCTACATTCCGAAACCATCACGAACTGGAGCATTCTTCAGCCAAACCAAACATTCACATTATACAAATTTAATTGGTAGTTGCATGATTTGATTTAAATTTAAAACACAGATGATAAATATGAAAATGCTATTTGTTTACCCGAACATAGTGGAGTCACCGAAGGATATTTCCCTTGGCATAGCCTATCTTTCTGCAGTTCTGAAAAAGGCTGGGCACAAGACAGCTCTCATAGATTGTAGTTTTGGAATTACAGACGAAGAGATAATCAATAAGACAAGGTCGTTCAAACCAGATTTGATAGGAGTGACTACTGCAAGCAACGATTTTCACTATGCGGTCCATATAGCCGAATTGCTGAAGAAAAATTTTGATTTGCCAATAATCTGCGGAGGAATCCAACCAACTATAGCTCCTGAAGAGGTGATAGCTAAAGAATGTTTTGACATGATTTGCGTTGGAGAAGGAGAATACCCATTACTAGAGCTTATGGATAGTCTGGAAGGGGGAGAAAAGAAGACGGATATACAGAACATTTGGTTTAAGCATGATGGCAAAATCATCAAAAACAACATAAGACCTTGGGTCATAGATTTAGACAGCCTGCCATTTCCAGATAGGGAGATATATGATTACAACAAATACTTGGAGTGGCACCACAATACAGCCAGCCTCATCAGCGGAAGAGGGTGTCCTTTCGATTGTACTTACTGCATCAATCACTTTTTGAAAAAACTGAACAAGGGGCAGTACTTGAGGTTTAGATCTGTTGATAACGTGATAGCTGAAGTAAAAGAGACAATAAAGAAATACCCCCAGATAACATCGATTGAATTCTATGATGACACTTTCACGTTAAACCCAAATCGTGTGAGAGAATTCTGCGAAAAATACTCAAAAGAGGTAGGTTTGCCGTTTATAATCAATGCAAGAGTCAATGCGGTTGACAAGGATATGTTTTTGCTTCTGAAAAAAGCTGGTTGTGTGAGGGCTTCTATTGGCGTTGAATCAGGAGATCAACACATAAGGAACGATATACTCAAGAGGAACACAACTGATGAACAAATAATAAACACTTTCAAATGGGCCAGTGAAGCTGGGATCAAGACCTATTCGTACAACATGGTTGGGATTCCATATGAAAACTATGCAAGCATAAAGAAGACGATAAAATTGAACCAAATCATAAAACCAGATTTCGTTGGAGTCTCGATTTTCAACGCGTTCAAAGGGACTGATTCTTATGAATTGTGCAAAAAAATGGGCTGGCTCGACGAAAACAAAATAGCAACATCATACTTCCAAACAACAAATGTCAAACACCCGAATTTTTCCGATAAGCAATTGAAAAAAATCAGAGACAGGTTTGGATTCGAAGTCTTCATTGCCTACAAACCAGCAAGAGCATTCATAGATCTTTTCGATAAGATCTTTACAAAGTCACACTTTTACATGAGGGCAAGATCATTTGCAATTTCTAAATTGAGATTAATCGAATCTTAATTTACCTTCTATAAACAATCGATAAAACTTTCTTTGCAACGTGAAGAGGATTGATCATGTTTCTTGTTTTTTCTCTGCTCAAGAATGCTCTTGGATTGAACACCAGCATATCAATCAAACAAAACAAAATAGCCTTTCTCCTCAATGCCACAAGCTGTTCTGGTGTGTACCCGTCAATTTTTATCAGCGGGTTGCCACAGATCAGCATTATATCAAACGGCTCGGGCTCCCTTAATAGCAAGCCTCTATCTTTTGCCATTTCATACATCTCAGTGGCTGGCAATGGCGTGGCTATGTTGAACTCTGGGTAGAGTCCCATCCGAGCAAGTTTTCTGGCAAAAGATATGGTTTTTTTCATAGTCTCTCCAGTCTCGCCTGGCATACCCAAAATAAAGAACCCATTGACAGCAATATCATGGCTTGTTATCATTTTCGTAGCTCTAACCACATCTTGCAGCTTCAATTTTTTCTTCACTGTGTTCAAAAGAAATTCCTGATCACCGCTTTCAATCCCAATTGTCAATGAAACACAGCCAGACTTTTTCATTATTTCAATCAACTCGTCATCAATTTTATCGGCCCTTATCCCGTTTGGAGTCTCCCAGGTTATCTTCAAACCCATCTTCAGAATTCCATTGAAAATCTTCTTCGCTCTTTTCGTGTCAAATGTGAGATTGTCGTCCTCAAAAAGGAAATGGCTTATACCATATTGATTAACAAGATTTTCAATTTCCTCAAGCACATTTTCCGGGCTTCTTGGCCTCCAGACTTGACCGTAGATATTCCTTATCGAGCAGAAGAAGCACTCAAAAGGATAACCCCTGCTTGTTATCACAGAAACCCACTTATCATTTGATACGCCTTCTCTTGAACCCTTCCCTTTCCTACCAGCCTCAAAATACTTTTCCATGTTCAGCAAATGGTAGGCAGGGCTAGGAAAGGAGTCTAATTTCATGTTCAACAACCTATCGCCAGTGTACTTCACCTCACCATTTTTCCTGTAGTATACTCCTTTAACCTTTGACACATCCGTCTTGTTCTTCAAAACATTCAAAAGTTCCATAGCTGTTATTTCCCCCTCACCACGAACAACAAAATCAATATTTTCGTTTGCCATCGTCTCTTCTGGGCACGAAGAAACATGTATACCACCCACGATTATAGGGATTTTTGGAAAATTCTTCTTCAATAAATTGACAAGCATATGCATTGCTTTAGATTGGGTTGTGAACAAACACGTGATCCCAATTACATCTGGATTGAAATTCCCAACATATTCTAATACTTTTTTATCTGAAAGTCCAAATCTCACAGAACCATCTGGTAGGACAGACTTGTTTTCAAAATCCTCTGCCAACACATCCAGAATCTTGACCTCAATACCATTTTTCTCAAGAAAGGCAGCTACATAGGAAATTCCGAGCGGATAAGGCACGACAAGTTTATTTTCGTATCCTTTCGGGGTCACCCAGGGCGGATTAATAAGAAGGACTTTTATCATCCATTCATCTCATTTCTGGGTTCAATTCTTTTATCAAAGATATCAATATCTGCTTTATGCAGTGGAGCACAGTTAAATGAACATCTTCCACTATTTCCATGTCATTTATTTCTGCATGCACGGATAGCTTTGCAATATTTTTTATCTTACCCCCATCAAAACCACACAATGCAACAGTATTTGCGCCAACAGAGTTGGCATATTCTATAGCTTTAACAACATTCATAGAGTTGCCACTTCCCGATATTCCTATCACAAGATCGCCTTCCTCAAGGAAGTTTTTGAGTTGTTCCACGAATACATCTTGGTAAGATAGATCATTGGCTATAGCTAGAACAGCAGGAATATTGTCATTCAGACAAATTACCTTGAATCTTTTTTTCAAACCAAAAGAAACGCCCTTTATAAGGTCACCACAAAAATGCGAGGCAGTAGCAGCGCTTCCCCCATTTCCAAAAATGAATATTGTTTTTTTATTGTTATAAGCATTGAGCAACAAATCAACAAATTGTATTATCAAATTTTTATCTATTCTGTTAATCGCATCAATGTTTTTAGTGAAATAATCTTCAATGTCTTTCATACTCATCATCTCCAATGTAAATTATCTTAGAACCTTCATTCTCCATCCTGAACTTTAGTTCTCTAAGATTCATCACGTTTTTTAACTTGTCTCGTTTTTCCTCATCACAATAGAAGAGCAGAAAACCGCCCCCACCAGCGCCAAGAAGCTTACCCCCCACTGCTCCATTTTTAATCGCCATATCATACAACAAATCTATTCTTTCATTCGTTATGTTTGAGGCAAGCTGTTTTTTTAACATCCAGTTTTTATGCAGGATTTGACCGAATTCATTCAGATTGCCACTGTATAAACAATCACGCATTTCCCAAACTAACTCAACCATCTTCTTTGTGATTTCAAACTTCTTTTCCGCGATATTATCTTTCATCTCTGTGAGTATTGACGAAGCTTCCCTCTGATCTCCAACATAAAACATAATGAGATTTTTTTGAAGCGCTTCGTATATTTCTTTCTTTAAGTGGATTGGTTCAACGGTAACAATTCCCGAAGGATCAAATCTTATAACATTTAAACCACCATATGCTGCAGCATATTGATCCTGTTTTCCGATAGGCTCTTTCAGTAATTTTATTTCAATCTCACATGCTTCTTCTGCCAGCATTTCTTTGGTAACAAACTTCCCAAAAATAGTGTATACATTATGTAGCAAACAGACTGTAAACGATGAGGAAGAACCAAGACCAGTACCAGCAGGCACATCAGCAATAGAGCTTATTTCAAGTCCCCCACCGATATTAAATTTTTTAAGCACTTCTCTAACTATGGGATGTTTTAATTCGTCTACATTCTTCACAGTCTCAGTCTGAGAGTATTTAATTCTCACCTTGTCTTCTTCAAAAAAACGATGAGAGGAGATGTACATGAATTTGTTTATTGTTGTGCTGAGAACTGCTCCCGGAGATCGGCTGTAAAAACTTTCTAAATCAGATCCTCCTCCAACAAAACTTACTCTGAAAGGTGTTTTGGTAACTATCATCTTGACTCCTCTATAATGAAATCTATAGCTTCTTTTAAATTATTGAAGCGATAATCTGGTGTTTCCAACGTCTTATTCAATGCTATAGTCCTAACACCAGCATTTTTACCACACAAAATATCTCTATCAGAATCACCTATGATGAAAGATTTCTTTAAATCAATGTTAAAATCTTTCACAGCCTGCTCTATCATACCAGTTTTTGGTTTTCTACAATCACAAATTATCTTGTATTTGGAGTTTTCTTCAGGATATCCTTTGTCTGGATGATGAGGACAATAATATATTTCGTCTAACTTTACACCTTCTTCTCCAAGAAGAGTTTCCATCTTTTTATGTATTTCCTCCAGTTCTTCTATAGTACACAGTCCCCTTGCAACAACAGGCTGATTTGTCACCACTATAGCTAGAAATTCTGAATCATTTATTTTTTTTATCGCCTCGGCAACTCCTGGAAGAAGATTAAAGTCTTCTAATTTGTATACGAAATCTTTCTTCCCGCCTATAGTTCCATCTCTATCCAGAAATATTGCCTTTCTCTTGTTTTTGATGTTGAGTCTTATTATCTTTCCAGAAGACTGGTCCATTTGAACAGCATCCAATCTTTCAGGAGTTCCAATATCCTTTATGTACTCAGCAGATTTGTATGCATATAACCTTTCTTTATCAACTAAATTCGGAAAAATATCATGTCCCAAATCAGCTTTTACTCCACGCTTGATGTGCTTTAATATTTTTTTTGACATCACACAGATACCGGTGAATGCAAGATTTCTATAATATCTGTTTTGGTCATGTGGTTTAGTGTAAATTCTCTTTATTCTTTTTTTATCATCGATATCAATCAAATCGCTATCAATGGGGTGATCTGTAGATCTGACGACTAAAGTACATACACTCTTCTTTTTCTTATGAAATTGAATGAGTCTTTCCAAATTCATATTGAACATAACGTCTCCATAAATCAGTAAGAAATCATCAGTCAGAATATTTTCAATTTCTTTAATACCACCACTTGTGCCAAGCGGGATCTCCTCCTTGAAAATTTTTACCTTTTTGTTATCTTTGAAATGGCGTTCGATAATATCTGACATGTAATGAGTTAAAATAATTACATCCTTTATTCCATATTTATTCAGAACATCAATCTGATGTTCAATGATGGGCTTATTACCTATCTTTATCATGGGTTTTAGAATATTGTTTGAAATTTGTCCAAGCCTCGTGCCACGACCACCAGCGAGAATAACAGCTTTGATATTATCACCCCACCCATGTTATTCTGAATCTTTGGCATATTTCTTGATTCATTCAGGTTTCATGGAATGACACATGAGTCTGACAGCTTCCCCAGAGGTATATTTCGGCTGCCAGCCATACGACATTATTTTGGTTATGTCCAGGAAATTCTTCGGGACATCTCCCGGCCAACCACGCAATCCTCCTGTGAAGTAAAATTCTGGATTCAGACCAATAGTTTTTGAAACTATTCCAGCAACATCTCTCGAGGTCAACAAGTCCTTGTTACCAATATTGAAAATTTCCATACCACTGTTAATTTTACTATTTGCAAGAAACATCGCGTCTATACAATCATCAATATACACATATGTCTTCGGTTGTGTACCGTCGCCCAATATTTCAAGCCTATTTGGATTAGCTTTTAACTTGTTCACAAAATCATATATTATCCCTCTTTTGAGCCTCGGTCCAACTATGTTAGAAAGTCTGAAAACAACTGCATTAAACCCAAAAGTGCCGACATAGGAAGAAACTAATGCTTCACCCGCTAACTTGGACGCGCCATATAGAGACATTGGTAACAGCGGTGCATATGTCTCTGGAGTGGGAACCATTTTCGTATCCCCATAAACTGTGGAAGATGAAGTGTAAATTATTCTCTTAACATCATTTTTTCTCATAGCCTCTAAAACTCTAAACATTCCTATTATTGTATCCATATCTATGCTAGGATTAGTAAGAGCCGATCTTATGTTGGGATTTGCAACCAACTCCCATACTTCGTCCACCCCCTTAAAATAATTCTCTATAGGATCTCTGGCTATGTCGACCTTAAAAAAACTACAATTCGGAGAAATAGTGTTCCCGCTGCTTAGATTATCCAAAACTATCACATCATTATCCTTTTGCAGTCTTTCAACAAGGTGGCTACCAATAAAACCAGCACCACCTGCTACAAGAACTTTTTTGGACATTTGATTCAACTACTCCTATGTTAGTTATTTAAAAATAAATCTTAAAATTATTTCAATTGTTTTATTTCAGGAGAACAGATTTCACACCAATCATGAGTCCTTTAAAATCCTCAAAATCTGACACCAACAGAATTAAAGATAGACCAAATATGGACCACCAAAATGCCAATTTATTGTAAATTCTATCTGGAAAGTTTTTCTTGAATAGATAGTAACTATTTTCCATAAACATTTTTCTCCACTTAATTTTAGCAGTTCTCTGACCGCCGGTTTTAGCCACATTATGTATCAGTTTTGCATAAGGAGTATAAATTATTTTGTACTTTCTTGAGACTCTATAACAAAAGTCACAATCATCCATTGGCCCAGCACCACGAAGATTCTCATCAAATTTAAATTTTTTCAACACCTCTCTTTTGACGGCCATATTGGAACCCTGCATAAATTCTATAAACATAATCTTATTCTGCGCAAATACTATGGATGGAAAGCCAGAAGGATGGAATCTCCCGTTTCCTAATGAAAAATAAAGAAACATCCTGTAAACAGTATTGCGAAAACCACGAAATATTTTGCTTTTTACCAAACCCTGGAACCTTTTGGTTCTCATCCATTCGCCTGCTACTCTACCAGTAACTGCGCCCAATCTACCATCATAATTTTCAAAAACACGGAATATTTCAGAAACATAGTTTTTGTCCAAAATGACATCGTCATCCAAGAATATGACTATGTCTCCAGTAGATTTTTTTATACCCAAATTTCTACCTTCTGTTATCCCACAGTTGTAATGAACATAATTGACATGAAATTTTTTCCTGTATTTTTTCAAGGAAGCATCTGACAAACATTTTTCACTGGAATCTATGATAACAAGTTCGGATATGGGTTTGGTCTGAATTATCAAACTATTCATACATTTTATCAAATCCTCGTGTCTTTCTTTCGTAACAATAACGATCGAGACATTTTCTTTTTTCATAATAATATCAATCATTTTTATTTAAAATGAAGTTTTTAAATTTCCTTCTTTAATTATGGAATATGAAAATCGTATTTGTCGCATGGGCTTTGGCCAGCAGAAGAAGTGAAAGCCTTTCCAAAGAACTGGGAGCCAAATTATTTTTATTAAATCTTAAAAGCAAAAAAACATTTTTAATCAAACATTTTATTTTATCTATCAAGACACTCAAAAATTTATTTAAAGAAAAGCCAAGTGTTATTTTAGTTCAACATCCACCATTGACATGCTCCTTGATATGCCTCTTTTATTCAAAATTATTCGGAAGCAAAATTATCACAGACTTCCACACGGGCCCCTGGGATACATGGTGGGAAAGATTTTGGTATTGGAACAAATTCATCATGAAAAACTCTGATTTAGTTATTGTTACAAATCGGTATGTGAAAAAAATGTTTGTTCCAAAAAATGTACCATGCTTTGTTTTCGAGGACAGAACACCAAATTTGCAGAAAACAAGAAAAACCAATTTAGGTAGGGGTATAAAAATAGTTGTTGTTAATAGTTTTGCTATAGACGAACCACTTGATCAGATTTTGCATGCGGCAAGAAGTTTAAGTGATATTAAGTTTTATATAACTGGTAAACTATTACGAGCCAAGAAAGAATTTCTTGAAAACAAACCAGATAATGTATGTTATACCGATTTCTTACCTGAAGAGAAATACATTAGCTTAATGAGATCCGCTGATGGCATTATGATTTTAACTACAAGAAATTATTGCATGTTGTCTGGCGCACATGAAGCTCTTGCCTTAGGTAAACCAATGATAATTTCTGACTGGCCAGTTCTAAGAGAATTCTTCAACAAAGGAGCAATCTATGTGAAAAACAATAAGGAAAGCATAGTGAAAGGTATCAAGACTCTGATTAAAAATAAAAGAAAACTTGCTGATGAAGTGAAGATTTTAAAAAATGTAAGAGAAAGAGAGTGGTTTGAAAAATTCCAAGAATTGTCAGAAACCATCAAACAATTTTATAAATAATTGTTTCTGCTTGATCATCTTTTTTAATATGCAGAACTTCATTGTAACTTTCTATGGTCTGCATGTATGGTATATCTTTTGGCACAAATTTTCCATAAATCAGACTGAAAATTTTAGATGGATAAGAAAAGCTTAGCAGAACTAGCTTAACATGGTTTTCTTTGACACTATTGTTGAATTTCGTTTCATTTGCCGGTAGCCAGAGAGTTTTTATATCAGAGAAATATTCAACAACAGTGGGAACATTCGACATCAAAGTCTCATTCTTGCCAACCATATCTTTTGCCATCAATGCAGCTTCCCTTATCAGAAGGTGATCAGGATAAACAAAGTAAAAATAGGATATGAAAATCCCTGCAATTAAGTTTAATAATATCAAACCAATAACTAGAACAACCCACTTACTTTTTGGAAATGTCGAAGCAATTATTGCTAAGCATGGCAAAATTACCATGATGAAACGAAATTGCTTGCTCGACATTAATGTCAGGCCAACTATGAGAATTAGGATAAATAATGCAAGCAAGATTAAAAATCGGTTTTTGTAATTTTTGACAAATCCGTAAATAACGATGGGCGCAATGAAGCCTATGGCACCGAGAAATGTCACCAGATAATAATAGAAAGGCACGTTAGATGTGGTTGCTGCTGAGAAATTATCCAGTAACAAACACACAAAACTCCCACATTTTTCCTTGCTAAACATAAGCCACGGAGTCAGTGTGATAAGCATGGCGATTATGAAATACAATATTTTATGATTTCTTTTGAAGAACAGATGATAAACAACAAAGGCAATTGCTAATGTGCCTAACTGATATCTTGTTAAGAAAGTTATTGCTGTTAAACCCCCAGCTAATAGATGATTTTTGACAGAATCCTTCTTTTCAGCATACCAAAAGGCAAAGATGGATGAGCAAAGAAAAAACCAAGATACGGATTCTGTTAGAATTCTCGATGACAGTAAAATATAAAATGGTGATAAAATAAAAAATACAAATGCAAAAACTGCAGCAGTCTTATCGAAAACCTTTTTAACAAATAAAAATATTAAAATAGAGCTCAATACACCAAAAACTATGGGAACAATTCTTGCAAGAACCTTATTGTATCCACCAAACAAATAAAAAATGTAAATGATGAATGAAAAAATAGGCGGTCTAGAATATTCTGGTGCATATTCCCCATGATAATAAAGATTCCGCGCCTGTAAAAGATAGGAAGCCTCGTCCCATGAAAGTCCTGGATGGAATGAAAAATAAAAAATTATGGAAGTGGAAAGAAACAGAGCTATGAGCAAACACCAGTCCTTTCTTTCAAGATTTTTAATTTTTCCCAAAAACTTCATGTTTTCTCCTTTCATTATTTTTTAATTACCCACCAGTCTCTGTTGGCACCATGCATTGTTAAACCATTTGATTGTGCAAATTTCATCACAGCTTTACAAACACCAAGATAATCTGCGGAAAAATCATGCCCGCATAAGACACCGCCCTTCCTTATTTTTTTATAATATAACGAAATATCATTTTTCACAGCATCGTAAGAATGGTCACCGTCTATATAAACAAAATCAAGATTATCAGGAATATCATCAAGGGCAAATTTTGATTTCTTGTTGATAAAAACAGTCTTGTGACCAAACGGGGCCAATATTTTTTTTGCCATACTAAGATTACATGGGTCAACGAGAAATATTTTTTTTATTGGCAGCACCGACAGCATTACTCTTGTATTATATCCATGCTCCACACCTATCTCAACACCAACAAGGTCTTTTCTACCCATATTTTTTATAAAAACTGTAGATGGCCTAATTTCCAGATTAGAATATGGAATAATATTTTTTATACTCTTTTCTATTTTCCCAATAACTCTAAATACTTTTATAAGTATTTTCTCAACACATTCGTTCATATCCTATGTCCTCGTTTCTTTCATTTCTCTTCAATCTTCTTTCTTACATATAATGTATAATTTAATGTTATAAGAAAAAAATATAGTTAAAGCTGAGGTAATAACTGTATGCATAAAACCGATAAAAAGCTTGCGAGCAACACTGTGTTTCGATTTTTGGACTGGTTGTTCATAACCTTGCCGTCATTCTTTTACTGGGTTTTGGCCGGAAAGACGCTATCAATAGTATACTACGGTATTGTCTCAACTTCTGTGAACTTGGGCATGACTCTTTCTGGCATAAGCCTTTTGGGTTTCAACGCAACCTTGTGGAAGCTTCTGCCAGAATATTTTGAAAGAAAAGAGAAAGATAAGGCAAGAGAGCTTACAATCTTCTCGATTAAAGCGGTAATATTTTCCAACATAGTTTTTGCCCTTGCTATATTGATACCCTCTTCTTTCTTGAGCCAAATCGTGAAAATACCAGTCGATGTCATTTTCATCACAGCTATAACTATGTTGATTTTGTCATTATGGGTGATGTTCGAAGCTGTTTTAATTGGAAAACAGGAAATGAAGAAAATAGCAGTTACAGATTTGATGGGAGGAATCGTAAAACTGGTACTGTCTGCAGTCTTGATATTTTTAGGGTTTAGTTACTTTGGTCCGCTCATTGGTCTCATGCTTGGTACGTTAACAATCGTTTTGTTAAGGATACCTCCAGACTTGTTTGAAAGAATTAAGAAGGGGGGTTTGAATAAAAAGGAAATATTCTTCAAATTCTCATTTCCAGCTTTCATCTCTAGTCTGGCTTGGACAATTTTCCTTTTCGGTCAGTACGTTCTCCTTTCAGCTATCCAAAATCCTGAAGTGACTAGCATATTCACAGTTGCCATGTTACTTACAAGCCCAATAGTTACTATACCGAATATTTTATCTTCCGCACTCTTTCCTATAATTTCTCAGCTCTCAGCAAATCGCAATTCAAAATGGAAACAGGGACAGTTAATAAGAATGGTCTTTAGATATAGTTTATTTGTTGCTATACCGGTGTCAATTTTCCTTTTGCTCTTTTCGAACCAAATCATTTTACTTTTCTCTTCAGCAGAGTTTCTCACCGCCTCTCAACTTTTCCCAGTACTTTGCTTAGCATCACTAATTTACGGTTCTGCAATAATTTTCAGCCAAAGCCTTTACTCTTTAGGTAGACCAAAATTACAGAGGAACATAATCCTTATGACAGTGATCCTGTTCTTTGTTTTATCTATTCCGCTTACAATGATTTATTCGGCTCTTGGAATGTGCATCGCATATCTTATATCAGTTACATTCATTTTTTCGTTGTGTTACATAAAGATAAGAAAGATATTAATGATAGAATTGCCTTTGCAAGACATCAAAAAAATTTTGATTGCGGGTTTGATTATTTTTATTTTACTTTACACGATTGCTGACTGGGCTACACACATTTTCCTTGCCATATCATTTTGCTTAGTTGCCGGAGTGTTATATTTAACAATTCTGCTATTGTTGAAATTTTATGCTAAAGAGGATGTATTGTTTGTCAGATCGATTGTTGAAAAGTCGCCTGTATTCAAAAAACAGCTGTTGAGATTTGTTGATTTCTTCTCTAAATTTATCTAAACCCCAATTCTTCCAATGGCCAAGTATTCAATTCCACGTTCTTTTATTTTCTCTTTGTCGAGGAAACTTTTTCCATCGAAAACAAATCTTATGTTGCCACCAAAATCCAAGTTTCTGTAAACATCATGATCCGTAGCAACAATAACACCATCCATTTTTTGCATTTCGTTTAAACCAATATATGTTACTTTTGTCTTGTTCTCCAATTCAGTTTTGTCAAAAAAAGGGTCATGAATAAAAACCATAGCTCTTTCATCTTTCAAGAATTTTATCAACTCGTATGTTGGTGACAAAGAATCGTCTTTGATATTTCCCCTGAAACTCAAACCCAGGATGGCAATTTTTTTCTCTTTCAGATTACCAAATTTATTTTTAATAATTTCGATTGTATGCTTGGGCATTCCGATGTTTGTCTTGATGCTTGACTGCACCAAGCCAGGATCTTCAAAATGTTCTAAAAGAAAATGCGGATATACTGGAATGCATTTCCCACCAGCACCTATGGTCGCTTTATGCAAATTATAATAAGGAATTAGATTAAATTTTTCCATCACTTCCATGAAATCTATGCCATTTTTCTCGCATATTTTAGCGATTTCATTCGCTAATGCTATGTTGACATACCTGTAAACACCTTCCATGAGCTTAATCATTTCAGCTGTTTCGCAATTTTTAACAACTATTACTCCCTTCTTATTAACTTTCTCGTAAAGGGTTCTTGCTACCTCGCCAGACTTCTGGTTCACACCTCCGATTATCTGATTCCATTTTTCTGTTAAATCCTTTATGGCATGGGGATTCATCGTCCTTTCAGGAGCGTAGACCAAATAGAAGTTTTCACCCATTTTTAGTTTTGATTCCTTTTCCAGAGTTTTCCCCACAACATTTCTAGTCGCGCCCAAAGGCATGGTGGTAGAAACTATAACCAAATCTTCTTTCTTCAAGCTTTTACCAATAGCTTTACTGACGTTCTCTATAATTGAAAAATCTGGTATGTTTTCATTCAAGACAAGCGGCACAATGATTATCTTTATATCAGAATTTTCAGTTGCATAATCCAAATCAGTTGTTGCTTTAATCCTGCCATCGTCTACATATTTTGGCAGTAATTCTGGCACAATTTCTTCTTCTGGCAAAGGAGAAATCCCCCTGTTGATCAACTCCACTTTCTTTTCATCTATGTCATACCCTATAACCTTTCCCAAAGAAGCAAAGATGCAAGTCAAAGGTATGCCTATATGACCAAGCCCAAAAACAGCAAATTTCATGTTACCATCTTGATTAGTATTTCGAGTTAAAAATAAAATAACATTCAATTTTTTATGTTTTGTCAAAAAATACCTCAAACCATATTTCAAGATTGATTATTCTCCAAAACACACGTGAAAAGCTTTCATCCAATTTTCCATCACAAAATTCATCAAATTTTTTCAGTACCTCTTTTTGGTTAAAATATTTTCTTTGTTCAAATCTTTTTGATGCAAAAAGTTTCCTTATTTCATGTCTTAATTTTATCATCCACTCCTTTTCAGGTGTCTCAAATCCAATCTTGCTCCTCCTCTTCCTTATCTTTTTCGGTATCACCCCCCTCACAGCGTTCCTCAAGACAAATTTCGTCCAACCGTTTCTAATTTTCTGTGTTATTGGCAAGGAAAAAACATATTCGACAATTCTGTAATCCAAGAAAGGAACTCTGGCTTCTAAAGAGAAGGCCATGGAATTTCTGTCCTCATACCTCAACAACTGTGGTATGCTGTATGTTGTAAGATCCTTATACAACACATCGACTAGCTCGCTGGTCTTCCACTCTTCTTTCTTCTCGCTTCCAAATCTTGCTAAGAATTCTTTATTAAGAATTTCCTTTATGGCTGTTCTTTTTCCACTTCTTCCAAAATATTGTGGGAAAAAGGACATGGCTATATCTAGTCCGGAGACAAGTTCTTTGATAAAATGAAGCATTTCCTTTTTCCTCAATAGATTCAATAGAAAAATTCCATAGTAGGATAAATATCCTGCTAACAGTTCATCTCCGCCCTGACCATCCAAAAGAACAGTGACTTTTTTCCTTGCTAACTTCATTACATTCCACTGTGCATAAATGCTCGTGCTGGTGAACGGTTCGTCCTGATGATATACTAGTTTTTTGATTTCTTTCCAAAACATATCAGCCGAAGGAAAAATATAGTTCTTTTCCACTCTAGTTGCTTTGGCGACTTCTTCTATATACTCCCTCTCATCAACCTTCTTATCACTATACACAGCGGAAAATGTTTTTTGTTTTTCACCAATCACTTCTCTTGTCTCTACATTTGAAGATAAAAATTTGTTGATGATTGATACTATGGAAGAAGAATCTATTCCCCCACTCAAACAAGTTCCAACAGGTACCTCACTTATCAGTCTAAGTCTAACAGAATCTTTCAACAAATTGTAAAACTTTTGTGCATATTCCTCGTTATTTTGTGAAGAAAAATCTATGTTTCTGTTTATCTTTGGTACACTCCAATATTTCTTAATCTCTATGCCATTTCCTTTAACCACCATGTAATGTGCTGGCATCAATCTTTTGATTCCTTCAAAAAAAGTTTCTTCTGTATGGTCTAGAAGGCCATTAACTAAATAATCATAAATAATTTTATCATTTGGTTTTCTCACTAAATCACATTGCAGCAATGCCTTGATCTCAGATCCAAAGATGAATTTTTTTTCATCCCAAAAATAGTACAGAGGCTTTATTCCAAACCTATCTCTTGCCACGAACAGCTCCTGTTTATTACAATCGAATATAGCAAAAGCCCACATCCCGTTGAATTTATTCAGACAACTCTCTCCCCATTCTTCATAAGCATGGATTACCGTTTCTGTATCAGATTTTGTATAAAATCTATGACCTGCTTTCTTTAATTCTTCCATCAATTCTCTGTAATTGTAGACTTCCCCATTGAACACAATCCACATGGATTTGTTCTCATTATGCACCGGTTGATGACCAGTTTTAACGTCAATTATAGCAAGCCTTTTGTTGCCGATAGAGACTTTGTTTTCATGATCAACATAAACTCCCTCATCGTCTGGACCACGATGTTTTATAGAAATGAGCATTCTCTTTAGCATTTTATCGTTATTAAATCCTGCAAACCCAGCTATGCCACACATGTTCTTACCCGCTATACAAACATCTACTTAACTTTTAATAAGTTATTTAAAAGTTTAATAACAAGTTTCTACTAGTGCAAACAAAGGCCGGTAATCAAAATGGTCATAAAAGTCTGTACCATAGTCGGTGCCAGACCAAATTACATAAAACTGAGCATTTTGATGAGAAAATTAAAGTCGAATATCGATTTTGAGCAAGTTTTACTAAACACAGGTCAACACTATGATTACCAGATGGCACAACAATTCTTCCATCATCTCAAACTGCCAGATCCGGACTACAATTTGGAAATTAATGAAAACCAAGCACAGAGATCCACAAAGATGTTCAATGAAATCGAAAAAATAATCCTTAGAGAAAAACCAGAATTGACGATAGTAGTTGGAGATACCTATTCTACTTTTGCTGGCACACTTGCATCATTGAAATTTCAAATCCCAGTTGCGCATGTTGAGGCGGGTGTCAGGTCTTTTAACTGGAGGATGCCAGAAGAAATAATCAGAATGTTTGTAGATCATTACTCGGATCTACTTTTTGTGCCAACAAAAAATGCCGAGGGCAACTTATTATCAGAGGGGATAAAAAGTGAAAAAATATTTCTTATCGGTGATATAACTGCAGATGTTTTTAATGAAAATTTGAATGAATCTAGAAATTCGCGCGCAATGAGTAGACTCAATTTGAAGAAAAAGAATTTTATCCTTATGACATTGCATCGAGCTGAAAATGTTGATATAAGGGAAAATCTGTATAACATACTTTCAGCTGTCTCACAATTCGATAATGTAGTTTTTCCCATACATCCAGGAACAAAAAAGAACATAGAGACATTTGGTTTAAACGATCTGATAAAAAACATGACCGTGACAGAACCGCTTTCATATTTTGACTTCTTGAACCTCCTGGAAAATGCTTCGCTGGTTGTTACAGATTCAGGTGGAATTCAAAAAGAGGCATTTCTTGCGAAGACACCATGTGTTACTGTGAGGAATGAAACCGAGTGGGTTGAAACTATAGATGCTAGGTCAAATATCTTGGCCGGCACGGATACAAAAAAAATTGTGGAATCGATTAAGGCAAGCATGAATAAACAAATAGATTGGAAGAAAAATCCGTTCGGTGACGGCAGAACATCAGATAGAATCATAGAAATCATAAAAAATAGCGTCAGGTTCAGGAAAATCTTTTCCTAAGATAATTCATTGAAAATCTTAACCAATTCCTTTGTGATATTTTTCCTCTCATACTTGTTTATTTCTTCTCTATTGGGTTTTGGCAGGTTCTTCTCAAGAACCATTTTACAAACACTTGTCAGAATATCGCTTATTTTTTCAACATTGCTCGCATCTGATATGAAACCCAAATTAGTTTTCCTAAGTATATCAGCAATAAAGCTATCTTCATCAGTCAATGCTATTATCGGTTTTCCTAAGGCCATGTACTCGAAAACCTTGCCTGTGACAGTTCCTTTCCCAGGACCGGTTATCAGGAGCAGAATGTCAGAATCAACCTGATACTGCAGACTCTCTTCATGCGGGACAGAAGGAACAATCTCTGCAAGCTCTGATATATCAAAATCTTTTGCTAGTGATTTAATATCTTTTTCAGATTTTCCAACAAAAATTATTTTCAATTTTTTCGCTAGTTCCGAATCTAGTTTCTTGATTATACTAACAGCCTTGAGAAATGTTGTAGGGTCTCTCAGACCATATAACGAACCAGTATGAACAATAGTTATTTTGTTTCTGTCCTTGTTTTTTTCCTTCAGATTTTTGAAATCATCCAAATCAAACCCATTGGTTATCACAGAAAACTTTTCTCTTGTATTTGGGTGGTTGAATATGAAATCTTCTTTTATTGGTTCAGAAATAGTGACAACTCTGTCAGCCGAATCTATCACTCGTTTTTCCAGGAAAAAATTCAATTTTTTATGCAGTTTTGTTGGATATCTCTCAAATGGATTTGTTGTCCACGGGTCTTTGAAATCAGCAACCCATGGTATTCTCAAATTTCTACTGACCCATAACGCAACAAGATGACACGAGTAATGTGGGGAAACACTATATATGGCATCTATACCCCTCTTCTTGGCAATGCATACTCCTGCATTTATTGCAAATGGAATCCACCACATCAAACCATCTGGTATCATGACCCATCTTTTTGCTGATAGGATAAAAGGCGATACTTTTGGGGGTTCATATTGTTTCAAACCACCTGACATAGCTTTTTTTGAGCACGGAACTCTGTAGACCAACAATTCTTTGTAGCTGGAAAGATCCGACTCTTGGCTTGATGCCAGAGTCAGGACTATTGGTTTCCATCCGTTCTCCGGGAGGTATTTTATGAACTTCATAGTTCTTATGGTCTCCCCTACCCCAAATGGCGGGAAGGGGAATGCTATCATCAGAACCTTTTTCATTTCACTCATAGATTCACTCCAAGTAATTTTTGAAGAACTTTAAAACATAAGAAGGATACACAAACAAGAATTTAACCAGGTTTTCTCTGCCCCATTTATTACTATAATCATAAAAAATCTTCTTTTTTGTCAATCCGTAAAGAACCTTGAGAAGCATGCAGTTCAAATTATTGTAGTCTTTCGATGAGAGCAATGATCCATATCTGCTCCAAACCCCAAAAAAGTCCCATCTAGACAAATTTTTCTCAAGAGTTTTCACACCTTTATCAAAAATATCTTTAACATCTTTATTTTTTTGAACAGAGTACAAATCATAAATTCCAAGTAAGGAAAAGATAAAACCATCTAGAACTCTTGGATATGGTTTTGCTGGGTATTCCTCATAATAAACATCTTCATTTTCAACTGTCTTTACTCCGCCATTCTTCACATCAATATGAAAAATAGAAGCAGCTTTATATGCTGTTTTTAAAAATTTTTTATCTCCTGTCAGCCTGTGTGCTCTCGACAAGACACTTATGGCTAAACCCTGAGACATTGCCGAAATCCAAGGTTTTCTTAAGAAGGTCTTTCTTTCCCTCCAGTTGAAATCATAAGTCCATACACAAGAACCTTTGTAACTTTTTGCATTTTTTACCAACCAGTTCGCTATTTCAAGAAAAATTTTTTTCGATTCTCGATTCCTATTTTTGTAATATTTGTTCAAGTTCATCAACGCATACATGCAAAGATAGGATGGGTTGAAAAAAGTCCCAAACCCATACTTGTATTTGAAAATGTTTCCATCAACAAATACCATTTTTTCAGAACTAGGCGATAGATCAAAAATATTTGGAGAATCTATGAAATACATCCTTCTGTCTTTAGTTATAGACATGTCCCAGCGTTTAATTAACAAACCCATCATATCATAAACTTATCTTTTTATTTTTTTATCTTTCAAACACAACTCGACAAAAAGTGAAGATGGTTTAAAAATTTTGCAAAGGATATTATCTGGCACAATAAATTGAGCCATCCTAACAATGTTGAAAACAGTTTGACCAGGAACCTGAGCCAAGAACGGAACCATCCTAACTACTTTCAATCCAACTTTCTCGGCCATTTTTTCAACATATTTCTCATCAATACTCCTCAAGTGGGTAAATTCATACTTTTCTTTTATTTTCTCGTAAGGCTCAAGATTTTCCTTGTAAGGCACGAGAATAAAAATATGGGCCCCATTTTTCATGTGTTTTTTTTACATTCAACAACAGTTTTTCTGGCCCCAAAACATGCTCCAAAACTGAGCTTAAAATTATTATGTCAAACTTTTTACCAAGATCAACTTTTTCAGCATCTCCAACAATTGCTTTGAAACCCCTTCTCTTTGCTTTGTTCACATAAGGCCTTGCTATATCAACAATCATAGCGTTATTTTTGTTCACATCCTATTTTTTCAAAAACTTTCCATCAGCCCCACCAACATCTAGAATTTTGCCCTCAGGCCTTCTACCAATCAAATGTATAAAGAGTTTGTATTTAAGATCGCCTAATTTATCTATCCTTTTCTCCAAATCATCCTCGGCTATTCTATCGTAACATTCCACATATTTTTTCTCAACACGCATATGCTCATCTTTCAAAAAATACCACAACATCTTGAGCAAGCCGGGAAGGCCCCGTGTTTTTTCATAATTTTTCTCCATCTTTGATATTTTTCACCTTTCCATATCTCTTTGAAGGAATTCTTGTAAATGTTCCCAAGAATAATATTAAAACATCTTGTGTTCGGAATACAGTCTCCGTTCGCTTGTATCTGTGCATTTTTCCAGAATACCATGCATCTCTTTGGAGTCACAAATTCTTCCGGGTGTTTATAGTATGTTTCAAGCTTTTTTCCTGAGATGTTTGGAACAAACAAAATCTTAAATCCTTTCTCCCGTTTCACTTTTTCAATTTCTTTGCTAAGAACATCCATGTCTATTTTTCTCGGATCTATCACACTGACACTGCTTGGTGTAGCTGATATGATCCACCCGAATCTTCTGTTGTGCTCCATCGCTGTCTCTGGAGTAACAAAATTCATGTGCGAGAAAATGATTTGATGCGGCTTGATCTTGTTTTTCTTCAAATCTTTTAAAAACGCTGTTAAATACCCACAATTCGGGTTTGAGATTACAAAATTTATATTGATTTCAGGAACATTCTTCCCATATTTTTTCTTAAAATATTCAACTTTTTTTATTCCCCTTATTACTCTGCCAAAACTGCCTTTTGTTCCAGTGATTTTGTCATGTATCTTCCTCGGGCCATGCAAAGAAACCCAAAGGTAGTCCAGCCCACTCTTGACTATATCTTTAGCAACTCTTTCTAGGAGCAATCCATTTGTAGTTAGTTGACACTCCAAACCACTTTTCTTCACCATATCCAAAATTTCTTTTATTTCTGGATGGAGCAACGGCTCAGTAGATGTTATTGCAATCAATGGTCTGAAGTCCTTGACTTCATCTATGATCTTTATTACGGTTTTAAGTGGAAGATTACCGAACTTCATCATGTTCTTGTAGAACTGGGATCTTATGTTCTGTTGCCCAACGTCACACATCTTGCATCTCAAGTTGCAGACGCTGTTTATGGCCAGATAAATTGTAGATGGATATGTGCTTCTACCATTCGGCAAAATATAATAAGACATTTTTCCCATCCAATCTCTTACGACTCTCTTCGCAAACTTTCTGTCTGAAACAAACTTCTCGATTTTTTCCTTCATTTCCATCTCTGATTTGTCTTATATGATTCCCAAGAAAGGAATTACGGCAAAAATAGCTTGAACTGCCATCATCACAAGAACAATTTGCTTTTCGTTCAAATTTTTCAAGTTTGTTATCAAGTGTATCCAAGAGTAAACACGCTTTCCATATTTTGGTTTTATCGTCCCATCTTTTTGCAATATTCCCAAATCTGAAGCAAAATAGCCAAGTTTTATCCTAGAATAAAACTTTAGGATACCTTGGATGATAAAAGGAAGCATCACGATTGCTGTAGCCTTTTCCATATTTCCGATTATTGCACCAGTGGCGACTACTGCTCCCAGTACGTAGGTTATGCTATCACCAGGAAGAATTTTCGCTGGGTAAAAATTATATTTTGCTAAAGCTAGCAATGAAGTAAATGTTATAAAAAAGAGCACAGCAGCTATCAAACTTCCATGTAAATAGGCAAACAATCCCAACGAGAAAGAATAAATCAAACCCATACCACCCTCTAAAAAGTTATATCCACCTAACATGTTGACCATGTTTGTTGCTCCCACCACACCAATCGGAATTAAGACTAGAGGATAAAAAATGCCAAAATTTACATTGCCAATAAAAGGCACAGTCATAGTAGTATCTCCAGCCATTATCGTCATCAATGGCACAGCAGCAGCAAGTGTTAACAAAGGCCGTTGCCATCTTTTTATTCCCCTCTTGCCTTCTATATAGCCAGCAACTTTTACCTGTTTTGTGCTCAAGTCATCAACAAACCCGATGAACATTATTATCAATATGCTTGTTATGGATGCGAATAGAGTGACTAATTCCGAATTTTGACCACGGACGAAAACAATCAAGAAACAGTAAACCAACAAACCCGATAACATACCAACGACGAGAGGCACGCCCGCAGAAGTTGGAAGCAATGGTTTATCTTTTTTATGAACATCAGTAGTAGTAAGCTTGATAAACTTGAAATATCGAATGGCGTAAGGCGTTATGAAAAAAGTCACGAAGAAGGAAACTATTGCACAAATGATTATTTCTATCATTTCAAACACTCCTTGTCGATTTCATAAAGTATTGAACCATCACATCCGCCCTGTTGCACGCATTGCTGCAAAGCCAGGCCAGTCTCATGTATTTTGTTGAAACATTTCGGATTGTCTTCTAGAAACTTGACAAAATTGATGTTGTACTTTTCAGTAAGATACTCACTGCTCAAACTATACTTCTGTATGAATATGTGCGTTATTCTCGTGTTTTTTATCGTCAACAGACTAAAATTCAAATCTTGGCTCATTTCCAAATCTGCTAAATTCCCAACCACGTTTCTCTGGCAATTGTATGCAGTATGCCAGACCCAAACTGTCATAATCTTGCTGTCCTCTGGTACGTTAGCCTTTATCCAATTACAGTCGTCAATAAATGACGACCATGCCTGTTTCATTGGTCCGATCGTTGTAACTTTTCCACTAAAATTCAGATAACTCAAAAACAGGATAAAAGCTACGATCACCAAGCCCAAATATTTGTAATTCTTTTCCAGAAAATCGTAGAAATTGGCAAAGAAGATTGAGGAAACGACAACGACAATTGGAACAAAGCCAAGAACATACCTTGAAGCATCTTCTGCCCTATAGTTCACTTCGCTCCTTGTCATGAGAAAAACTAAAAAAGCCAGCATTACAAGTATGACAAAATTCTTTCTGTTCAAATCCTTGATCAATAGAAACAAACCTGCTGCAAGACCGAATATTACAAGCCAAAGATTACCGTATGCGAAATCTAAATAAGTGGCTATGCCTATTGCAAAAACACTCTGTTCTGTTCCAGTCTGTTCTGTTCTGCCAGCAAATTGATATTTTGAAACATATTCGTCTATCTCGCACTTGCCCTTGCCAAACAAACCCGGGATAAAAGGCAAACCACATGGAGCGCCATAAGTTACAATGTTTCTGAGCAAGAAAGCGCCAACAACGATAAACGGAAGTGCCAACCATAGATATTTTTTCCAAATTCCAAGTGATTTCTTCTCAACCAACAATTGATAGAGAAAAATAAGGAAAACGATTAGAGGCACTATTGTACCGGTAAGTTTTGTCAGAAAAGCTAAAGCACCGAACGACCCAGCAAGAAAATAATATTTTTTCCTATCTTCTTCTAATGCCAAGATAAGGGTGAAGGCAAAGGCAGAGAAATAGAACAGGAACAGGCTGTCAACATAGACCAGCAGAGCATAAGTGACAACTGATGGTACTGTTATTGAAATTATTGACGCCAAAAACCCAATTTTCTTGTCGTAAATCCTCTTCACGAGAATATAAATCATCAGCCCGCTGAGAAGAGAGCTGATGAAAGGTGTCAGTATCTTGACAAAAACGTCGTTAAAGCCGAAGAGAAAGAAGAAGCTTCCTACTAAAAAGTTCCAAAGCGGCTCCCTGTAGTAACCCGCTCTCGATAAGTCAAACCCAACAAATGGGATATATTTTGGATATTCCTGTTCTTGAGCTATCCATTGAGCCATTCTGGTATGGAAGCCCTCGTCACCAAACACTATTGGCGAACTCAAGGACACTTGCAATTCTATAACAAAGACTATTCCCAACAGTATGATCAAACCAATTATCCAAATATTCTTTATTTCTATAGTTACTTCCCCAGCCAAACTATCACTTTAAATTTATTATTCTATTATTTAATTTAAAATAAATCACCTTATCATACCATCGGATTCAGTTGGTAATGATTGACATAAAGTTAAGGAAATTTTTTCTATATACAAAGAAACTTACAGAAAAGAGGATTATGTGAAATACATGTCATTAAAACTTGTTTGAAATTAAGTTCTTCATGCCGATAAACAATCCCACACACCACACAATGGTTCTAACCAAAAATATCAACATGAACGGAAGTAAGTATTCCTTTTTTGTTTTGGACGCAGCAAATTCGATGATAGAGGTAATAAAAAATAATATAAAAAAAGCTAGAGAAATATATAAAAATATGTTAAAGATCGGTGACAACAGTAAAAACAAAAAAACCAAATAAATATTGATGATATTAAGCAACATAGAAGGCCTAGATATATGGTCACCAAGCACCCTGTTTCTATGTTTGAAGTAAACCAAAGGTACAAATTCAGCATACGTGAATTGCTGTTTTAAAAAACCCACCCATGTTGCCCTATGGTAGTGGTGTACAATTGCCTTGGGAACATAAACCATCTTATAACGATTTGTAAATCTATAGCCCCATTCTGTTTCTTGTGCCACATCATAGCTTTCATCAAATAGAATCTTCTTTGCTAATTTAGTTCTAAAAGCTAAGTTCATTGTTGGACCCCTTGATACAAATTTTGGAAATTTTTTATATCTGGATTCTAATTCTAAACCTATAATCTCTTGGAGTCTATTCACATTTTTTGGTGTTTTAACAAGCCCCGTAACAGCTCCTATTTCCCTATTTTCAAATGGTTTTACCAATTCTCCTAACCAATTCTTATCGACTACACAATCGGCATCGGTTAAAGCTATGACTTCACTATCAGAATTTTTTATTATAAAATTATGTCCACCAGCGATATTTGATTTAACTTGTCTTAATTTTATCACCTTTCCATATTTTTTCAAAATTTCATAAGTTCCATCATTAGAAAAGGAGTCGACAACAAAAACCTTATATTTGTTCTTAGGATAATTCAAATTCAAAATGCTGTCTATGCATTGCTTTATTGTTCTTGCGTTGTTTTTACAAGTGACACCAACTGTTATAGAAAACATTGAATCATCCTATAGGAACTTCTACTTCCCTCTTCCCGAAAATAAATTTGATAGCCGGGATTGCTGAGCCTAAGCCTTGTTTTAAAAGTGAAGGTCGTGTTAAAGCTCTGACTATGAATTTTCTGCTTGTGTAAAACTCTTTCAATCCTCTTTTACATTCTTTTACCATTTCTTCGTATGTCAAATCTTTTAAATTTGGCAGGCCCCGTTCATCAATGTATGCGCCTTCACTGTTATTCAAATACCATTTATAGAGCTGGCAATTTTGATATAATTTCGGTGGGGCAATTTGAACAATATCTAACCCATCTAAAGATTTGATGAAGTCAATTGTTTGTTGAATGGTTTTCCTATTTTCTCCAGCATTTCCTACCATGAAATCACCATGAACAGAAATTCTAGCTTTGTTAAATCTTCTTGTAACCTCCCTCAAACTTTCAACAGTTACTCCTTTATGCATCTTCTTCAATATCTCATTGTTTCCGCTTTCGTAACCAATATGAACAATTCTGCAACCACTTTTAGCCATTAAGTCTATTATATCTTGACTTAATGTCAAATCGCCACGGGCATAGCAAGCCCAACTTATATTCAACCCTCTTTTTATAAGTCCTTCAGACAGTTCTTTTGCTCTTTTTGGTGAGAGCGTATCGTCTTGTATAAACACTTCTTTGATTTGTGTATTTTTCCAAACCCATTCTATTTCATCTAATACATCATTAATATCTCTTTCTACATATTCCCCACCTTGCAGAATTGTTACAGGCCAAAGACAAAATGTGCATTTTCCCCAGTAACAACGCCTACTGGTGAACACGTCAACATAAGGATGCTTGATTGAACTTACTCTGTAATTGTTAATATTCAAATGTTTACTATAGACTTTTGTTACCCAAGGTAATTCATTCAGCTGTTTTGCAGTCAGTCTTTGAGACTTCACATATCTTCTTTTCTCTCCCCCCTCAACTATGTCTAAAGTTGCGAACTCAAACTCACCATCAATTACAGAGTCAACAATATTATTTTCAAATGTTTTTTTAGGAATCAGTGAGCACCAAGGACCAACAAAAATTATTTTCGATTTAGTCTTCATTTTTATTGATTTGGCTAAATTTAAATTTGCATTAAGGCCTCTTTCTGAAATATAAACTAATGTGAAATCTGGTTTGAATCTTTTAGATATGTTAAAAACTTGTTTATCGTTCAGATTTTCTGCCTCTGCGTCAACCAGCTTACATTTATGACCATATTTTTCTAGTAGGCCAGTACAATAACTTAGGAATATTGGGTACCAGTGTGTATTGCTATATGAGATACTGTCCCAACGCGCGCTATGGATGTAGTCAGGTACAAATTGTGGATTGATTAATAAAATTTTCATTTATTCATCTATTAATTATATCAAAATCTATTTCTTTTAAGATTTAGTTCTATTTTAATAAACTATATGTATTATGAAAGTTTTAATCACCCATGAAATATTTCCCCCCGAGTTTTTGAGGGGAGGCGAATTACTAACCTATAGGATAGCACATTTTTTAGTAAAAAATGGTCACTCTGTTAAAGTTCTCACGTCTGGCAACCCTAAAATCAAATCCTACATGGGAATAGAAACTATAAGGATACCGATCAACAGATATGCGATGAACCTGATTTTTCCGATTGTCTTGAAATATGCTTCTTGGGCCGACCTGATCCAGACTAGTAGCGGAAATCTCTGTCTTCCATCTTGGTTTGCAGCAAAGATACTCAAAAAGCCGATCTGCTGTTATGTTCATCACATCTTCGGTCACTATTGGAAAGATGTCCGAGGTCCTCTGTTGGGCAGACTGTTTGAAAATCTTGAAAAATTCTTTCTGTCCAAGGACTTCGATGCCATCATCTTTCAAAACAAATCATCCCTTCGGTTGGGCAAAAAAATCAAGTTGAAGGCAAAAAAGTCTTTTCTGATACATCCTGGGATAGATTTTAAGAAATTTAAAATTAGAAAAAAAGAAGAATTCGTGCTTTTCGTCGGTACCACATCGATGGACAAGCCGCTTGCAAATATCAAGGGAGTGAAATATTTGATCGAGTGTGCAAGAAAACTGCCAGAAGTCAAGTTCATTATAGTCGGTGGCGGGAAAGGTTTAGAAGAATTGAAAAAGACATCACCAAACAACGTGGTGTTTAAAGGTGCTTTAAGGGGAAATCCACTTTTTGATATTTACAGTCGTGCTCTAATTTTCTGTTTACCATCTTTAGCAGAAGGATTTGGTTTGACTATTCTAGAGGCCATGGCATCAGGCTGTGCGATTGTCTCCACTGTTGACCTGGGACAGAAGGGAATTTTGATCAAACCGAAAAATTCAAATCAAATCAAGAATGCAATTGAACATCTTTTGAAAAATCGAGCTGAATCAATCGAGATTGGGAAGGAAAACAGAAGACTTGTCAGAAAATTCACATGGGATAAATTCTTTAAGGACATAATCAAGATTTATAATTCAATAATTAGAAAATAAGTGGTAGGATGAAAATCGATATAAAACGTTTAATCGGAAACATATTGCCTTTGATTTTGCTCCTGATAATATCTTTAATCGCAGCAGTCGTAAGAATGCCAACCTTAGCAGCTTCCAATGTTCTAGATTACGATCCTTGGTGGTATTACAGACATGCGATGGAAATAATGAACAATAACATGGTGCCGCCGAAATGGGACCTGTTGAGCTATTATCCACCTGGGAGACCATTCGATCCAATGCTCGGTTGGGAATACACGATGATTCTTTTCTACAAACTAGCTCAATTGATTTCCAGCAGCATTTCATTTCTAACAATAGCAAAATGGTCACCGATATTGATGGTTTGCCTCGGTGCAATACCTGCCTATCTGTTTGGTAAGCTGCTTACAAACAAATGGGGAGGTCTTGCTACTGCCCTGTTTGCCCTACTTGCTCCAACCTTCATTGGTGTTTCTATGGGTGGTTATTGTGATAATGATCCTGTGGTCACTTTCTATATTTTTCTTTCAGTCTACTCCATGTTCGTCCTTCTGAAAAAACCAACAGTAAAAAATTACTTTTTTGCCATACTCTGCAACGTTCTTTTTGCTTTCAACTGGGGAGGAGGTTGGTTCATACTATTGCTTCTCATAGCTCTCCTACCAGCTGTTGCTATTTTCCGTATAGTTGAATCAATAGTTCATCAGTTTAGCCTTAAATTTAATCTGGGAGCGATATTTTCAGAAGTCAAGTCACTGATTATACCAATCTTTATAATCATTCTTGTGACGAACGCGATTACAATATCAACCGACCTTGGTAACATTTACTATTCAATTGTAACCGTGTTGGGATACATTAACCCAGCACAAGGCCTATTGGTTAATCTCTCAGTTGCTGAATTGCAGTCCATAAATATTTTTTCCAGTGAAGGAATTTTGGCGGTGGCAAGCAGAGTCGGTCTCTTACCAACACTTTTAACCCTTATCGGGTTGCCGATTCTTGTGATCTACAAACTTTACAAGAAGGTCAAGACAGATTTCGTTGAGATTTTCCTTTTCCTCTGGGCATTTGTTACATTCGTGATGATTTTGAGAGGTGTTAGATTTTCCATTGAATTTTCTACAGTGGCTGCAGTCGTTGGTGGTTACATCATCGGAAACATGAGCAAATATCCAAGGACAAGTTTGATAATTCTGACTTTGGTTTCGATAACAATGCTTGCCTTAGAACAAACACCATTGCTGAACAGAGTTTATCTCTGGCCATCTCTATTCTTATCGTTAATGGCTGTAATCGCTCTGGTGAAACCCCAGCAGAGTTACAACATCCAACTGTTCGGCATGTATGGTGTGCTCCTCGTGATGATTTTGATTTTCATAACCACTGCCACACAAGTCGGGCTTTCTTCAACAGGCATGGCGGTGAGCCAGAACTGGTTTGATGCATTGGACTGGCTGAAGAAGAATGCAGACAAAGATTCATTGATAACTACTTGGTGGGATCCAGGCCACATAATCGCAGGTTATACTGGACTCAAGGTGATGGCAGATGGTGCACACTGTGGTCTGACAGAGTGTATTCCATATAACCACAACATCAGAATAAGAGACATGGGAAGAACATTTTCCATTAACAACGAGACAGAGTCTACACAAATTCTGAGCAAATACATGAATCTCACTCCAGAGCAATGTGAACAGGCAAGGAAAGCCTTTGGGAACATTATGTCGAGTGATGCCTGCAAGCCTGTTACTGAAATGTATGTAATTGCAAGCAATGATTTGATCGGAAAATACTATTGGCTTAGCTTTTATGGTAGTTATGATACGAAAACCGGAACTGGCACAGGGAGAAACTTTATTCAATTACAGCTGACAAACTACGATCAACAAAATGGGATTTTGCAATACGGGAATGGCGTAATCTCAATTGTACAAAGAAATAACAAGCTTGTTCCAATCCTCAACATACCTCAACAGGGAATCAGAAACGCCATCATCAAGGATGTAATCTTCTTCCAATCTGGTAATCAGATCAATCAAGTTAATGAGAATGCTACTTTGGATGGTCTAGTGGTGATCGACCCATCTTTCCAAATTATCACATTCATCGACTCGACAATAAGGGATTCTGTGTTCACAAACATGTTTTTCTTCAACGGCAATGGTATTAGTGATTTTGGTATATCAAAACTGACAAGATTCGAGCTCAAGTACTCCAACCCAGAGGTCAAGATCTTCAAAGTCATTTTCTAAATTTTTAATCTTTACATGCGTATTAATAAACAGATAAAACATGAAAACTCTCTCAGAGGAACGGGCTAACTATTTGTATTCTGAGAAAAATTTGAGTCATTTAAGACGTTTAAATAATTTATATAAAAAATCAAACACAGCTAGGCTTAAAAAACTTGCAAGACTCAGAACCAAGCAACCGTCTTCAACTCTTTTCACAGATTCTTTTGAATTAGGTTACATCATTGGTGTTGTATGTGGAGATAGAAACATAGGGAAATATACTGTTAGATTGGGTTGCACTGACAAAGACTTTGCATATTTCTTTAAGAGTCAACTTGATAACTGGTCTGGATTGTGCAGCGGGTCGTATGTTAGGTATTCGAGAATTCGTAGTCACAAACCTATTTTCGCTATAGAATTAAATTTCATCAAAACATGTAATTTTCTTAAAAAATTTTGTTTAAGTAATTGAAACAAATCCAGAAAATATTGAACGGTTTACAGATAAAGTTGGTTTTTCAATAAAAAGAAAACAGGCTAAATTAAAGAAAATATTGAATAGTTATAGTTCTCGACAAAAATATGGACTTCTTATGAACTGATGTTTCTAAAAGAAAATTATAAACAAATGGAGGATAAAGAAATAGCAAAAAAGTTAAATAGAACTAAATCTTCAATTTATGCTAAGAGATACAAATTAAATCTTAAGAAGAGGTGAATGAAATTACTCTCCCACGATTACCATTCGAGAGAATTTTTAAGAAGGCAGGAGCCAAAAGAGTTTCTCAGTCGGCTATGGACGAGATGGCAAAGGTTATGGAAGACGAGCTGTACAAGGTTGCAAAGGAAGCCGCTCTCCTGGCAAAGCATGCTGGAAGGAAGACTATTCTTGATGAAGACATCCGCCTATCTCGTAGGAAAATAACTGAGAAATAAACTTATTTTTTATTTTTATCGATCTATAATTTCTCTTTAGATCCGCATCAATTTTCTTACAAATGTAATGTACTCAATTAAAAAGTTCTTATCAGCTTTTGTGGACAAAGGAAGATGATTTAAGTCTTCTTTTCTATGAAATTAACCCAGATTACCTTATTTTCTAAATTCATCGGAAACATCGGAAATGAGGTTCCGAAAAAGAGTTAGGATATAGTAGCTATATTTTGAAGGGGAAAGTTAAATTAACTATAATTCGGAAGAGGTTACATAAAGTTGAGAAAATGGTAATTATGCTGAAAAAAATAAATAAACCATGGCGAAATCCAAGGTTATTACAGAAATTGTATTGGAAACAAAACTTAAGCACACGCAAAATTTCTAAAACATTGGGTTGTTCAAGACAAAATATTGACCAGTGGATGAAAAAATTAAAAATACCTTTTCGACAGATGCCTTTAGCAGTGTCTTTAGGGTTTGCACAACCAAAACTTACTTCTAGCACCTCATTAGCCTATATTTTAGGAGTTATTTTTGGAGATGGTTATATATCCATTTATAAGAGAGATGACGGAACCTCTTATAAAATTGGATTAAATGTAAAAGAAAAAAAATTTGCATTAGAATTTATGAGTGCATTAAGACAAATTGGTCTGAACCCCAATATGTGTTTTGATTCTAAATATTTTTATCGTGTCTCATGTGCTAATAAAGTTTTTGTAGAATGGTTTAAAAATCAAACATTAAATGATGTAAAACATTTTATAGAAGTAGATAAATTTTTCATAATCTACTTCATTAAGGGCTTTTACGAATCTGAAGGAACATGCATCAAGGGTAGAAATTTAATCAGAATTAGTAATACAAATTGTAAACTACTCAATTTAATTTCTACACTACTTTCCAAATTGAAAATAGAATCAAAAATTAATGGGCCATATATTCGAAATACCGCTTATAGCAAAAATGTTCATGAATATCAATTAAATATCAACAAACAGAAAGACTCTGAGAAATTTCTTAAATTGATTAACCCATGTATTAAATATCCATTAATGAGTTAATTAAAATCCAATTTGGCGACCCAATAGAAGAAAAATTTAAATCTCTCTAAAACAATTAGCGATTGAATGAGTTTGGAAGATATTTTAGCAGAACTTGAAAAACACACAGGTCAGTCTCGAGAGGAATTGATGAAGAAAATCGAGGAAAAGAAGAGCGAGTTTTCTGACCTTGTTTCTCTTGATGGTGCTGCCCATCTTATAGCAAATGAGCTCGGTCTGGACCTTCTTGAGAAAAGGAGGCGCAAGCTTGAGATCAAAAACATCGTTTCTGGCATGAGAAATGTCAGTTTAATCGGCAGGATTTTTAATATCACCCCACTTGTTGAGTTCGAGCGACAAGACGGCTCAAAAGGACAAGTCATCAACATCTTTGTTGGCGATGATACTGGTTTTGTAAGAATCCCGCTCTGGAACGATCAGACAAACCTAATTGGAAGAGGAGACCTAAAGATCGGAGATTCAATCCAAGTTACAAATGGCATGGCCAGAGAAGGAATTTATGGAGGAATAGAAGTCACAGTTGGTAAATATGGATTAATCAACAAAGTGGAATTCGAAGAACTTCCAAGCTTGGATCATCTTAGAAAAAAATATCTGGAAGAGGTTCCCGAGAGAACGGCCATAAAAAATTTGACACCAGGGAGAGCAGAGATTTTGGGTACAATAGCTAATGTTTTCAATGGGAAAATGTTCTTTGAAATTTGTCCAACTTGTTCCAACACATTAATCAAAAAGGATCAAAAAACAGTCTGTCCTCAGCACGGTGAGGTTGAGCCATCACAAGCTTTGCTGATAACAACTATAGTTGATGATGGAACAGCAGCGATAAGAGCTGTTTTCTTTAGAAATCAGGCAGAAAAAGTCCTAGGAATTTCAGCAAAAGATTTGATGGGAATTGAAGAGGAGAAGAGGTACGCTTTTATCAGGGAAACGCTTCTTGGAAAGGAATTACAACTCATGGGTAGAGTTAAAAAGAATAAAATATTCGACAGGACAGAATTTATAGTGAGTGATGTGAAAGATTTAAATGTATTAGAAGAGAGTAAAAGATTAGCAAAGGAATTGGGTGGATAGATGAATAAGAAAAAGGAGATTGCAATCGAGGATATTCCTGGGGTTGGAGAAAAAATTGCGCAGAAACTGAGAGATATTGGTTATACAGATGCTATGGCTATAGCTGTCACATCACCTACTGAGCTTGCTTCGATTGCGGAAATTGGCGAGGGGCAAGCGGCCAAGATAATTAGCTCGGTCAGAGAGATGCTTGAGATCGGTTACGAGACTGCTGATAAGATTTTAGAGAGAAGAAACACAGTTGCTAAGATAACAACTGGCTCAAAAAATCTGGATAGTTTGCTTGGTGGCGGAGTGGAGACACAAGCGATCACAGAATCCTATGGTGCTTTTGGCTCTGGAAAAACACAGATAGGCTTTCAATTGGCAGTGGACGTGCAATTGCCAAAAGATAAAGGCGGTTTGGGAGGAAATGTTCTCTGGATAGACAGCGAGCAGACATTCAGACCAGAAAGGATTGCACAGATTGCTAAAGGATTGAATCTCGATCCAGAAAAAACATTGAAGAATGTTTTTGTCGCAAGGGCTTATAACAGCGAACATCAGATGTTTCTTGTTGAAAAAGCACCTGAGATGATAGAGCAGAACAATATCAAATTGATTGTTATAGATTCCCTCACAAGCCATTTTAGAGCCGACTTCGTTGGAAGAGGGGAACTCGCAGGAAGACAGCAGAAATTGAACAGACACTTGCATCAATTGCAAAGACTTGCTGATGCCTTCAATTTATCAGTTTACGTGACGAATCAAGTCATGGCAAGGCCAGATATTCTTTTCGGTGATCCCACAGCTCCAGTCGGTGGGCATATTCTGGGTCATATGGCAACCTATAGGATGTATCTGAGAAGAGGGAAAGAAGGAATGAGAGTTTCACGCTTGGTTGATTCACCAGGGTTGCCAGAGGCAGAGGCTGTTTTCAAGATCACAGAACAAGGAATCAAAGATCCGTAAGTTAAAAAACAGAAAGAGTTTTTCAAGGAAATATATATTTTCAAGCGCACTTTTTGGTATCCAAATCCCAATAGGTTCTACATAATTTAGGAATATATATTATATTAAAAAGTAGAATAGTAATTTATGAAGAGGAAAACTCTTTTTGTATCTATTTTAATCATTGTTTTGTTCGTTGCTCTTTCTGTTATGACTTTTGGCTTAACAGTTTCATTGCCTGGAGAAAAAAATTGCAATACGGATAGTGATTGTACTTTTGCAATTAAAACATGTTATAATCCTTGCGGATCTGCAGGTTGGCCTGTAAATAAAGGAGCTGCATTCCTAATTGACGGGATTAATACGATTAGATGTTGGCCAAAAATTTTCACAGGAGAACCGCAAGCTTTCTGTGCGATAGCACTTCCAACTGTACCAAAACCAATTTGCCAAAATAATAATTGTATTACGTTATCCACTCCAGATTGTCCTGCAATATGTCGACTTTATTCCTCTTCTAAAGATGATTTTCGCTTGAATGAAAGCGCTAAAATTTTTAATATGACATTTGATGAAATGATAAAGCAATGTAATTGCTAAGGATTTTAAATTTGAATACTTGAGCCTGAAAATAGAAATTCTTCAAGGAAATATATATTTTCAAAAGAGATTAAAAATATGAATTCTACAGTTTGATTAAGTTAGAAATTGTTTCTCAAATTCTTTCAAGTATTCGACGGACTTCTTAACATCAACAAACAGCTTCTCCACATAGATCATATGTTCCTTCTCTATTTTTTCTGATTTCTTTTCTTTAGCAACTTCAAAGGCTGGAGCAAGTAGTTGAATTGCGTACCTTAAACTGGTTTTACTGCCTACTTCTGTCAAATATTCTAAAGCCTCTTCGCTTAATTTTATCTTCTCCGATTTTGCTCTTATCTCAACAATCTTTTTAATCTCTTCTTTACCATATGATTTTGTATCAATTATCAATAATCTGTCAACCAAATCAAGAGGCATTCCATGCGCTGCTTTGACATCTGTTCCTCTAATCGTTGCAAAACCCCTGTTAGTTGCAAAAATTATTATCGGTGCTAATTCTTGTTCTAACGCCCTATTGAGAAAAGCAAAAGTTTCTATGTCAAGCATACTACATTCGTCGATAAATACTACTCCAGGGAGCAATTCGCATCTACCCTCCTGAACTAATGCCTTTATATATTCATCAACTTCTTTTCTTACCTCAGGCTCAATTTCTTTTGATTCTCTACCACCAAAGAACATACTGAAAATATCTCCACCCTGTCTAGCACTTGCTATATCCAATGCATTCAAAGTAACTGGATATATAAACTCTTTTTCTTTGAATACTTTTCCTTTAGGCACGTCCAATAACTGGGCTGTTGATAAGTCAACTTTTTTCTCTTCCACACTTTCCTTACTTTTTCCAAGCTTAACAATTCTTCCACCATCCACATCTATTTGCACGATGTCTCCAGTTTCTATACCTTGCTGTAACAGCTGCATTGCAAAACTTTGGTCCATAGTCAACTTCTTTGATTCGTCCTTAGTTGCAATTTTTATTGTTGCTCCAACAGGCACTTGTTGGTAAGGGTTATAAGGATGTTGTGCTTTTTCAATAGAAATTTCTTTCATTTCACCCTCATAAATTTTTCTTATCTCATGTATTCTTGCTCCTATAGCTTTTCTTAAAGTTTGAGTCAGAAATTCTGTTTTCCTTATGTCAGTAGAAAATATTTCACTTGCTGCTAAAGGGACAAATGGAACATCTCTCCCTAACTCTCTTGCTATTGCTGTTGCTATGGCTGTTTTACCAGTGCCTGGAGGACCTGCTAGCAGAATAGCTCTCCCTGCAAACTTACCTTCTTTTATAAGCCTAACAACTAAACCAGCTGCTTCCCTAGCTTCGGTCTGACCAACCATACCAGCTGCCGATGGCTTAGCTTTTAAACCATCGAGTCCCAAACCAGAAATATGAGAGTGAGCAGCTACACGTTCCCATTCACGCAGAGACTCAGAAACTTCTCTAATTTCTGGCATAATATCACCTTTCAATTTCTATTTTTAGAACACCATCCTTAAATTTTTTACTGACTGAAACCCCCTTTCTTATTGGGATGAGCTTAAAATATGCTTTATCATTGGCAAAAGCTTTTACTTCTATGCTTTGCTCTAATTTTTTGATCTCTATATCATCTTCACTCTTAACATCTGGCAACCTTATAGAAATTATTTGTTTGTTCCCAACAGTTTGAACCTCTGTCTCTGGTTCTTCGGTGACTTTTGGCACTTTTCTCACTATTTTTTTCTTTTCCACCTTTTCCTTTTCAATTTCTTCTATTGCAGGTCTGACACCAAATTTTCTTTTTATTTCAGGTTCGAGCTTCTTATATTCACCAGAAGTTTTTACTTCAACTTTTGGTTCCATTCCTGTACCACTCTGCACAGTTATGCTTACGCCACCACCTTTCATTCTAGGTTTCATCTTGATACTAGGAAACTTAAAAGAATCAAATCCAAACAGCTTGTCTATCCTTTCAAATTCCTTGTCAATATCACCAAAAATACCTTCAAAAGGAGCTGTCATTTCTCTTCTTTTCGGTTTTTCTAATTCGATTTTTTCTCCACAATGAGGACAGAATTCCCAATCTCCTTTTATTTCCTCATTGCAATTTGGGCATTTCTTTTTACCGAACATTACAGACACCAAACCATATTAGAGTTTTTAATTAATTTTTATAAACATAATAAAATATAAATTCTTCTATAAAAGTTTATAGACAATCTATTCTTTGACAGAGTATAATCACCTTGATTATTAAGATTTTCTTGACAAATCCTTCCTATTTTTGCATCCCGTTCAAGGAAATCTATATTCGCCTAATCTAATCCATCCAGAGATTTGACATCCTCATTTCTATCATATAATTGAAATAAGTCAAATATTTTGATCAATAGTTTTTATTTGCGTAGAGACTATATCTAACTTTGGGAAGTAGATTTCTGATGAATTGAAAGAGAAGAAGGTGAAATAAGAGTTTTGATATCATTTGCGTATTAACAATACCTAGGTAGAGTAAAAAACTCATATTTGATTCAAATCAATTAGTTACTATATGAAAATTCTGTATAGAGGTGCTGAAAGTATTGTATACTTCGACGAATTTGAAGGACAGCAAGTGCTTGTGAAGGAAAGGATTAAGAAAAATTACAGGATAGACCAGATTGATAATAAATTGAGAAAAATCAGAACAAGGGAAGAGGTAAAACTTTTAACTGAAGCTAGAAAGGTAGGCGTCCTCACACCAAAGATACTGAATGTTGACTATGAAAATTACAAAATAGTTATGGAATACGTGAATGGGGAAAGGTTGAAAGAACTTTTGATGAACACCAATGAAAGAACCGTAAGGAAAATATGTTTTGAGTTGGGGAGACTAGTCGGAAAGCTACATTCAGCAGGAATAGTTCACGGCGATTTAACAACATCAAACATGATAATCAAAAATAATCAAATATATTTCATCGATTTTGGTCTTGGCATGTTTTCAAAAAAAATAGAGGATCAAGGAATTGACATCAACCTGCTATTCGAGGCATTCAAATCAACACATTTTAAAATATTAAATCTTTGCTGGGAAAATATACTTAAAGGTTACAGACAAGAATATAAGGATGCAGAACAAGTTTTAAACAAGGTGGAAGAAATTGAATCTCGGGCTAGGTACATGGAAAGAAAAGATAAAAGGCAAGGATAGATACGAGACTATTGAAAACTACTTGATAGTTGCCATAGCTGTAGGCGTGCTCATACTCACAGCAGGCTTTCTGCTTTCGATTTTAAATCCGAAAGGAATATCAGCAATCTTGCTCATGCTTGGGAGTTTCGTAAGCTTCGTCTCAACTGTTGTCATTGTCATTGTTTGGGTTGTGAAGGAGCTGAGAGGTTGAGAGAATGTCACTAAGGTTATCAGAGTTAAGAAGCCAAATATCTGGTTTGGTTTTATCTTGATTTCTAATTCTTCTAACTTTTCCGAATTTTTCTAGGTCTCTTAAATTATCACAGGTAATTCTTCTACCTTTACCAATTTCTTTGGCAAGTTCAGAAGTATTTGATTGTTTTCTCGTTTTCAGAAATTCAATAATCTTAATTTTTGAGCTATATTTTTTAACTAGATGGCTTTTAATTGAGCAAATAAGTTCATTTAATAATTTACTTTTTCTTGAGCTAAGAAAACCAATTTTTCTTTGAAGCTTTCAAAATTGGCAATCCACATATTCTTAATCTTTTTTCTTTAGTTTTTGAGCCATCTTTACGTATGTATTCATTCCCATTAGTTATACTAATTCCATCAATTCCAAGTTCGTTTAAAATTAATTTGATTTCAGTGAAAAAATTTTCAAGATTATCGACCATATCAATTCTTTTTTTCATCCCTAAAACAATTTCTCTTGAACCAATACTGACTGTTGCCTCATCATCAAATAAAGCTCGAATGAAGGAAGTTTTGATTTCAGAAGAACTATCCATTATCCAATCCTGTAAATACAACACTTGATCTGTTTTTCTTCCTACTGGTGCTCCAGCAACAATGAGAATGTTTCTAACAATTTTAGCATACTGAACACTGATAGCTTTATAGTATCTTTTATTCAAACTAATATTTTCTATTGGTAACATCATGACTTTTCTTGTAGTATCGATGATCAATTCTTTGTTTTTGTTTGTATAATTAAATGATTTTGGACCAATACCTCCATCTCCAAATGACCGCCCAATTAATGAAGATAAAAATGAAGAACCTGTTATTGGGAAATTTTCCGGTTTTATAAAACAATTTGGTTTACAGCGACAAATTATTTTTTCAATATATTCATCAGTATTTAATCCAAGCATTCTTGACATTTCCTTCCAAAAACATACTTACAACTTTTTCTTTCCTTCCTTAGAAGACTTGACAAAAAACCTATACTACAATCAAGTTTTTTTGAAAATTTTGTTAACGAATTATATCTAGAAATAATCCTACTTTTAATTTCTTCTAATTTACATTCTTTTATGACTACCGAAATATTTGGGTCTATATTGATTAAATTTTCTAGATAAATTTGAAGTGACATTTCTCACACTCAATAACAATTGTAAATATATCTATACAATTTTTTCGGAACCTCATTTCCACTGTTTCCGATGATTTTTGGAAAAAATTTAAAATAAGGCAGATTTTTATATTATCTTAGTCTAATTTAGTTTAACTATCCAACAAAATGTATTTAAAGCTTATTTTCTTAAAGATAAGTTATAAAATTACAAATAGAAAGATACTTATAACAAAAAGTGATATTATTGGCAAGAATATATAGTGGGAGAAAAGGAAGGCATGGTAGCAAGAAACCGCCTGTGAAAATTTTCCCTAGATGGGTCAAATTGAAGAAGGGCCAAGTCGAAGATCTTGTCGAAGAACTTGCAAAGCAAAGATTGAGCTCTGGCCAGATAGGAACAATCCTGCGAGACCAATACGGTATTCCTGATGTGAAGACGATAACTGGAAAGACTATCAGCAAGATTATGAGGCAGAAAAAGCTTTATCCTGAGTTGCCAGAGGACATGTTAAAATTATTGACAAAAGCAGTAAACATAAGAGTGCATCTGGAGAGGAATAAAGCAGACAAGCATTCTTTACATGGTCTTGAAAACCTTGAATCAAAGATAAGAAGACTGGGCAAATATTATTCAAGAAAAGGAATTCTTCCTGCTGACTGGAAATATTCGCCTGAAAAAGCAAAACTAATCGTCCAGAAGTGATGATTTGTTTCTCGAAGAGATTGAAAGGACAGCCAAAATTTTTAAGTCTCTAGTCAAACACAAGAAGGTAAAACTAATCTCGCATCTTGACGCAGATGGTTTGAGCTCAGCTGCAATCATCGCGAAAACGCTGATGAGAGATAACATCAATTTTGAATTAAGAATAATCAAACAGCTCACGGCAAAAACAATTGGAGAAATAAAACCAACAGAGAATGACATTCTATTTTTCACAGATCTTGGGAGCGGTCAATTGGATTTGATCAAAGACTTTTTCAACAGAACCCAAGTTTTCGTGATAGACCATCATGAAGCAGTAGAAATGAACAATATGAACCTATTCCACCTGAATCCAATATTATTTGGAGAAGATGAGCTCTCTTCCTCCATCATATGCTATCTCTTTGCTAAAAACATTTCTATCATGAATACAGATTTGATAGACCTTGCTATAGTTGGAGCAGTAGGTGACGAGCAGGATGAGAAATGGGAATTCAAAGGACTTGCAAGAAAAATTTTGGAAGAAGCAGAAACTCTTGGCAGGATCACCATCATAAAAGGTATAAGGCTGTACGGAAGGAATACCAGACCAATCCACAAATCATTGGAATATAGCTTTGACCCATTCATACCTGGTATCAGTGGCTCCGAATCGCATGCCATACATTTTTTATCAGAGCTAGGCATTTCGATAAAAGAAAATGATGAATGGAAAAAGCTCAAAGACCTGACAATCGAGGAGCAGCAAAAGCTAGCCTCTGCAATCATTCTCGAGAGGCTGAAGGTTTCGCATGCTAATGCAGCGGACATATTCGGTGAAATCTACACAATTTTGGGCAGGCATGAAGAGTTTCAAGACGCGAGGGAATTTGCAACTATGCTCAACGCATGCGGCAGGACAAACCACGCTGATTTCGGGATAATGTTGTGTCTGAATCACGATTCGGAGATAGAAAAAACATGGAACATACTTGATGAATACAAGAAGCAGGTAAGTGACGGTTTGAATCTCGTAAGGGAAGGCAATTTGATTTTATCGATGCCAAATGCAAATTTCATTTTGGCAGGTAGCAAAATCTCGGACACTTTGATAGGAACGGTGACTTCAGTGGCAATGAACTCCAATATTTTTGAAACAGACAAGCCATTGTTCGGTATTGCAGAGACAGAGGACGGAAAGCTGAAGATTTCTGCCAGAGCTTCACAAAATCTCAAGGATATAAATTTGAGAGAAATACTTCTTTATGCAGCCACGACGCTAGGAGGCGAGGCAGGCGGACACAGATATGCTGCCGGTGGTTTAATAGATAAAAACTTGCAAAACGATTTTGTAAGTATTATCGACCAAAAATTGGGTGAAATCTTTGGTAAAGAAAAAAACTAAAACAAAGGAATGGTACGTTATAATTTCACCAAAAGTATTCGGCGAGAAGGAGATAGGCAGGACTTTTGCGAGCGAACCTGAGCAAATTTTAGGCAGAAAGATTTATCTCAGCGCTTTGGAGCTTACGGACAACATAGACAAATATTACATGAAGGTTTCATTCAAAATTAAAAAAATAGAGGGAAATAAGGCATTCACAGAATTCTATGGTTCCGAATGTCTGCAAGACCATATTTCAAGGATGGTCATCAGAAGGGTGAGGAGGATAGATACAGTGCAAGACATAAAGATGAAGGACGGTATCAAAGTCAGAGTCAAGGGAATTGCAGTTATTTCGAGGAGAGCAAAAAGCAGCATTCAAGTCAAAATAAGCGAGAGGATAAAGGAAAAAGTTAAGGAAGAAGTAGAAGCCATGACAATGGATAATCTTGTTGAGAAAATTCTTTCAGATGAATTAAAGATGAGAGTTTTAACAGAAGCAAGGAAAATCTATCCGGTCAGGAATTTTGAGATCAGAAAAGTAGAAGTTCGACCGGTCAAAGAAATGGTGCAATAAAGTTATAGGCCAAAATCAGAAGCATGATGAACGTTACAGCGAAAGTTAGCTTGTTAGCATACTTTTTGTTTATCCTTTCTGCAATTGCTTGCACGATCAGACCACCGTCCAACGGATATATGGGCATGATGTTGAAGACAGAAATGGCATAATTTATTATCCACACCCATGTGAGTAGCTGAAAGATAAAAGTAACCGTAGTGCTGTCGCCGTTTATCACAGGACTGTAGGCTATTCCAAGGTAAGGAAGTGTTTTATTTTCTGGATTGGTACCAAGCGTAACATTGTAAAATGTGCCATTAGCTACCAGAAGAATTTCGTCACCGGACTTCAATCCCTTTGTCTCATCAGCAAGATAGCTGGACCCGTTCAAGAATTCTGCATATGTTGATTTCACATTTTTTCCATTCATCTCCGTGATCACCATACCAGATTTTAGCCCGGCTTCACTAGCAGGACTAGTTGCATTCACTTCACTGAGGACAATTGGCCCAGGAACAAAAAACGGCCATATGACTGATGATATGAGACCGAATACAATAACATAGACTAGAAAATTTGCCAGACTTCCGGCCGCAAAAACTCTGAGCTTGCTCATGAGTTTCGATTTCTTCAATTGTTTTTCATCAGGCTCAACAAATGCCCCAGGCAGTATCACCAAAAGCAGCACGCCGGCTGCTTTCACTTTTATTTTTTCCACCCTGCTTAAGATGCCATGGAACGCCTCATGAGGAAAAATAACTGACATTATGATTATCAACCAGAACCAAAATGGCATCAAAATATATCCTCTCCCAACTTCAACCTGCGAGCTGATGGAAGGAAACACAAAGCTCAGTCCAGGTGCTGTGACGGTCCCGGTTGCCAACATTTTCCCGTATGCGATTAGTGAAAAAACACCGTCAAACATCAGAAAGATACCAACTATCACACCGATTGTCCCTAAAAATTTCCAAAAGGATGCAGGTCTTGCCAATTTGTCTAAAATCTCTATGCCAGCTTTTGTTTTCCTCATCAAGAGCCCGTATTGAAACTCTATGTTTTTTCTGTCCCTGTGGATGATCAGGATAAGGATTCCGAGAAAGGCTAAGACTGAAATCGAATAAAATTCCATTTTGATTTTCACCCTGTTGTTGTAAAGAAAATATTGTTCTCTTCGGTATATAAATTGGACAACACAAATAAATATTTAAAAGCCGATTTATGTTCTATTTGATAACTTTTTGGCGATATCATGAATGAGGAAACTACCGACAAGCAGAAAACAATCTCCAAAATAAGAAAAAGAGATGGAAGGATTGTCCCATTCAATCCCAACAATATAACAGAAGCCATATTCAGTGCTGCGCAATCAGTTGGTGGGAAAGATAGAAACAAAGCAGAAAATTTGACCAAGCAGGTAGTTAAGCTGCTTGAAGCGGAAACCAAGCCAGGAGAAATACCAACTGTTGAGCAGGTTCAGAATTTAGTCGAAAAAGTCTTGGTCGAAAATAAACACTATAAGACAGCAAAGTCCTTCATCCTTTACAGGGCTTTACATTCTCAAATAAGAGAATTCGTGGACAACTATCTGGAGGAGAAAAGTTGGTTGGTGAAGGAGAATGCAAACACCACTTACTCCCTTCAGGGGTTAAATTTCCACATTTCCTCTCAAGTGATTTCACAATATTGGCTCCACAGAATTTACAACAAGTCAAAACCAGGGATTAGAGAAGCTCATTTGAATGGCGATTTTCACATTCATAACCTGGGTCTTTTGGGCCCCTATTGTGTCGGTTGGGATTTGCAAGACCTCTTGCTAACAGGGTTTAAGGGTGTGAGGGGAAAAATCTCCTCAAGACCTTCCAAACATTTTAGAGTAGCTCTAGGACAAATCGTAAATTTCTTTTTCACTTTGCAAGGGGAGGCTGCCGGTGCAGAGGCATTTTCAAGTTTCGACACATTCCTCGCGCCTTTTATAAGTTATGAAAACTTGGATTACAAAACAGTGAAGCAGGCTTTGCAGGAGTTTGTGTTTAACATGAACGTGCCGACTAGGGTCGGTTTTCAATGTCTCTCCGAAGATACAAAAATTCTTACTCCAATCGGATGGAAGTCCTATGATGAATTAAACAAAGGGGATGTAATCTTTACTTTCAACTTAAAGACGCATGAATTAGAGAAGAAACCGATAACAAGCATTTTTGTAAAAAAGTATAAAGGCGTTATGTATAATTTGCGTAACCGAACCCAAGATCAACTTATTTCTCCTCACCATCGGGTAGTGAGACAAATCTTTAATACAAATAAATATAAGTTAGAGCCAATTGAAGACGTCTTGAAACTTAAATCACCCACTTCTGTACCTGTTGTTGCTGAGAATAATAATCTTGATTTAGACATAAGTGATAGACAATTAGAGCTCATGGCTTGGATACTTTCAGAAGGAACTATAGAGAAAGAAGGAAGTTATAGGGTAAGTATTTATCAATCTCAAAGTGAGCATCCAGAGAATTATAGTGAAATACTGGGTTTATTACAAGGTTTCAACTTTAGTTTTGATACTCGGTTACAAGGTGGCTGGGGGAATTGTCAACATATAAGGCTTCTTCCAGCTTCGAGTAAAATTATACACAACTGGTTTAGAGGGGAAAAGAAAAAATTCCTATCTTTCCTTTTCAATTTAAGCCAAAGCCAAGCACGTCTCTTTTTAGAAACTTATATAAAAGGCAATGGTTGGAAAGAAAAATACAGGAAAAGAATTGTCACAACAGATAAAGAAATTTTAGAAGGATTAGAGGCCTTAGCAGTTTTAGCAGGTTTCAACTTTGTTGTCAGAAAAAGGAAGCCAAAAGGGTCTTCCAAGAAAATTCAGTACATCTTAACATTAACAGAAAGTAAACATGATTACATACAATCTATTAAAAAGGTTAATTACGAGGGTATAATCTGGAGTGTACATACAGGGAATGAAACAGTTATTGCAAAGAGAAATGGCCAAGTATTTATTACTGGCAATACACCTTTCACCAACATCACACTCGACCTAAAGGTTCCAAAGTTCATGGAGAATGAGCCAGTACTGATCGGAGGAAAATTTTTAAATGAAACTTACGGGAGCTTTCAGGATGAGCTAGATATTTTTAACAAAGCATTGGCCGATACTATGCTCGAAGGAGATGCTATGGGAAGAGTGTTCACTTTCCCAATCCCAACAATAAACATAACCAAAGGATTTGATTGGAATAATGATGTTCACAGAAAAATCTTCGAGACCAGTGCTAAATATGGAATTCCTTATTTTGCAAACTTCATTAACTCTGACATGTCGCCAGATGATATTCGCTCAATGTGTTGCCATCTTCGTCTCGATAAAAGAGAACTGAAAAAAAGAGGAGGAGGACTTTTCGGTGCCAACCCGTTGACTGGTAGCATCGGTGTGATAACCATTAACATGCCGCGCTTGGGCTATCTATCAAAAGACGAAAAGGAATTTTTTGAGAGACTGGAAAACTTAATGGAATTAGCAAAGAAGGCTTTAGAGATAAAAAGAGAATGGCTTGAAAAATTCACAGAAAGAGGGCTGTATCCTTATTCCAAGTTTTATTTAAGAAAGATAAAGGAAGGGTTTAATCAATATTGGAAAAATCACTTTAACACGATTGGTCTCATAGGAATGAACGAGGCATGCTTGAATTTCTTGGGATGCACGATAGGAGATAAAGATGGTTTGAAATTTTCCGAAAAAGTTTTAGATTTCATGAGGGTGAAGCTTCAAGACTTTCAAGCTGAAACAGGAAATATCTATAATTTGGAAGCCACGCCCGCAGAAGGAACATCTTACAGTACAGCAAAAATAGACAAACAGAAGTATCCCAAAATAATAGTTGCAAATGAAGATGAGGTAAAAAATGGTGCAGAGCCCTATTATACAAATTCTTCCCAACTCCCCGTTTATTTCACCAATGATTTGCTGGAGGCCTTAAAATTACAAGATCCACTTCAAACAAAGTATAATGGTGGAACGGTCTTCCATGTATGGCTGGGCGAAAGTTCTCCTCCTGTCGAAAGTGTGACAGCACTTATAAAGAAAATATGTGAAAACTTTAAGCTGCCCTATTTCACACTCACACCCACTTTCAGTATCTGTCTTCAGCATGGCTATATAACAGGAGGCCATGCCAAATGTCCTCAATGCGGGAAGTCGTGTGAAGTTTATTCTCGAGTCGTGGGCTATTTGAGACCAATAGAACAGTGGAATGTAGGAAAACAAGAAGAATTCAAGCAGAGAAAAACTTTCGACGGAATATTTTCACAATAGGCCAAAGTGGTGAGATGAGGATAGGGGGGTTTCAAAAAACAAGCCTACTCGATTATCCGGGAAAAATTTCTTCAATTATTTTCACAATAGGATGTAACTTGAGATGCCCATTTTGCTACGTCCCGCAACTCGTGCTTCCGGAAAAAATCAAAGAAATCAAGGAAATACCGGAAGATTACATTTTTTCCTATCTTGATAAAAATAAAAAATTCATAGATGCCGTTGTCATCACTGGTGGGGAGCCGACCATACACGAAGATTTGCCCGATTTCATTCAGAGGATTAAGAACATGGGGTTTCTCTTGGGATTAGAAACAAACGGGACTAATTCTCAAATGCTTCGATATCTGATTGACAAGAAGCTTGTGGATTATATTGAGATGGACGTGAAGACTCGCGTCATTTTTGATAGATATAAGGAAATAGTTGGAAATGTCTTGACACAAGAGATGTTTGAAAATATAAAGAGTTCCATTGAGATATTGCTCAATTCGGGAATAGACTTCGAATTCAGGACTACTCTAGTGAAGGAGTTTCATTCAAGAGAGGACATACTGGAAATCTGCAAGAGCATAAGAGGAGTCAAGAAATATTATTTGCAAAACTTGAAAATCGTAGAAGAGTTATTGGGGAAAAGAAAATTTTCATCTTTCAATAAAGAAGATATAAAGAAGATTATCACTGAAGGAAAAAAATTTGTGAATGTGATTTACAGAGGTACTTAGGCTTTCTTCCATTTAACTCCTTTTGGCGTGTCTTCAAGGATTATTCCTTTTTCTCTTAATTCTGCTCTAATTTTATCAGCAGTTTTCCAATCTCCTTCTTTTCTTGCTTTTTCTCTTTTTTTGATTAGTTCTTCAATCTCTTTTAGCAACCTTTCTTTTCTTTCTTTGAATTTCAGACCAAAAACAACGGAAAATTCTTCAAACAAATTTAGGGCATTCTCCAATGTTTTTCTATTTCTATTTTTCTCCAAGTATTTGTTTATTTCTTTTGACAGTTGGTGGAAAACTCTCAATGCAAGCGGTGTGTTTAAATTGTCATCCATCGCCAGGACAAATTTATTTTTTATATCCTTTATTTTTCTTAAAAATTCTGCATCTAATTTGGTCCTTTTTTTGTCAGCATTTTTTAAAACAAGATTTAAGTTATCAAAGGTCTCCTTCAATTTTTCGTAATTCATTCTTGCATTTTCCGCAAATCTTTCAGTGTAGTTCAACTTTTTCCTGTAATGTTTTGAAACAAACATATACCTTAAAATTTCTGGGCTGAATTTTTTGATCACATCATCAAGAGTTATTATATTTCCTAAAGACTTGCTCATCTTTTCTCCGTTCAGCAACAGATGCTCACAATGCATCCAATAGTTCACATGCTTTTTTCCAAGATATGCTTCAGATTGCGCAATCTCATTCTCATGATGTGGAAATATGTTGTCAACTCCACCCGTGTGAATGTCAATGGCCTTGCCGAGGAATTTCATCACCATCACCGAACATTCTATATGCCAGCCCGGTCTTACATTGCCCCATTCAGTTTCATAAAATATCCCTCTTTTCAATTCCTCTGTGGTAGATCTTTTCATCAATACAAAATCCTGAGGATTGTCTTTGGCGTATTCGTCTGCAGCTATACGAGCGCCTATCTTTATATTTTTCATATTAAGATGCGATAATTTCCCGTAGTCTTTGAATTTTTTAATACTGAAATAAACACTTCCATCCATCTCATACGCATAACCTTTTTTTACCAACCCCCCGACCATCTCTATCATTTCTTTCACATTTTCAGTTGCTCTTGGGTATATGGAAGCACGTTTTATATTCAACAAATCTACATAATCGAAGAATATCTTAGTATATCTTTCAGTAAATTCTTTCAAACTCACTCCTTCGCTTCCAGAATCACGAATGGTTTTGTCATCTATATCTGTTAAATTCATAACCTGCTTCACTTTGAATCCAGAAAATTCTAAAAAACGTCTTAGTATGTCGGCGAATACAAAACTTCTCATGTTGCCTATGTGCGGGACATCATAAACAGTGGGGCCGCAGTTGTACATCAATACTTCCTTATCTTTTATAGGTCTGAACACCTCCTTTTTTCTTGTCAATGTGTTGAAAAATTTTATTACCATTGTAACAACTCCATAGATTTCAAATCCTTTTCACTTATCACCCAGAGCTGAGGGTGGGATTTGAACCCACAATCTCTCGCTAACCGCTTTTATCTGCAGGCGAGCGCATTACCGGATTTTGCTACCTCAGCTTAATTTATTTTTTCACCACCACCGTTATATTGGTTTATCGAACAAATCTGTACTTAAATATCTCTCTCCTGTATCAGGTAAAATAGCAACTATCATTTTTCCTTTTCCCAACTCTTTCGCTTTTTGTAAAGCCACGAACATCACTGCACCAGAGCTCATTCCAACCATCAATCCTTCTTTTAAAGCCAATTCTCTTGTTGTTTTGAATGCATCCTCATCTTTTATGTAAACCTTTTCATCCATTCCTTTACGATTATATATACCCGGCCTATAAGCTTCTTTCAAACTCTTCATCCCCTGCAATTTATGACCAGGATAAGGTTCAACACCAACAATTTTTATATTTTGATTGAATTCCTTTAGCCTCTTTCCAGTACCAATGAGAGTACCAGTAGTCCCCATAGCGGCTATAAACATATCAACTTTACCATCAGTTTGTTCAATAATTTCTTTACCTGTAGTTTCATAATGAGCTAAAACGTTAGCAGGATTATTGAATTGATCAGGCATAAAATATTTTTCCGGTTCTCTTTTCACCATTTTATAAGCCTTTTCAATAGCACCATCCGTTCCTTTTTCTTTTGGAGTTAATATTAACTCAGCACCGAATGCTTTCAAAATCCTTTTTCTCTCTTCGCTTACAGATTCGGGAATTACCAACATTATCCTATATCCTTTTACTGCGGCGACTATCGCTAAACCAATACCAGTGTTTCCAGAAGTTGGCTCAAGAATTATCTTTTCTTTTGTCAATTTTCCTTCTTTTTCAGCGGTCTCAATCATATATTTGGCGATTCTGTCTTTAACAGAACCGCCTATGTTTTGTCTTTCCAGCTTCGCTAGAATAATAGCATCGTTTTTACCAACCAGTTTGTTTATTCTGACGAGAGGGGTGTTTCCTATTAAATCCAAAACATTCGTTGCAATCTTAGAAATAGATCTAGCAGGAGCATTCTTCCCCGCAAAGGCAAACACGTCCACCCATGAATTACACCTTAAAAATAACTCAATAAATTAATATTTAAAGATTTGTGTTGTTTATTTCTTTGAATAAAAAACAATTAATTGAGAATAGAAAATTTGAGAAACGGTTGAGAAAAGAGGTGAGATGATGAGCTATGTTTACAAGTTCAAATTACTATGTGCTAATTGTCATACACTAGAACATTGGAGGTCTAAAGATGGGTAACATATATTTATACTGCGGTGAGGGGGCCGGTAAAACAACAAATGCCTTGGGACTGGCTTTAAGGTCAATCGGCCACGGTCAGAAGGTTGTTATCATACAATTCATGAAATGGTGGAAAAAAATAGGAGAATACAAGATAAAAAATAAACTCAAACCATATTATGAGATTTATCAGTTCGGGAGGCCAGGATGGCTGAAAATCGATGATCAAAAACACGAGATTAAGTATCGTGGAATGAACTTTCAAGTTAGGACGATCGAGGAGCTTGACAGGGAACTGGCAAACAAGGCTCTTAAGTTTGCCAAAAAAATCATGAAAGAAAAACAGCCAGACCTTTTAGTTTTAGACGAGATTAATTTAGTGGTTCATTCAAATCTTTTGAAACTCCAAGATGTTTTGGATTTTCTCAAAGAAATTCCTAAGAAAACCACTGTTGTCCTGACAGGAAGGTATGCTCCGAAAGAACTCATAAACAGGGCAGATTTTGTGAATGAGATTGTTGAAGTGAAATACCCTGAAAATTTTGTGACGACAAAAGGAATCCAATACTAACCATCAAAACATTTAAATAGAAAAATATATCACCTTATCATGAAAAATCGTCTTGTTGGCATTCTGATAGTCATCATAGCTGTATTGATAGGTTTCATAATTTTTTCCTTCAACAGAGCATTGACAAATATTGTAAATACAGCTTGTTCACATGGTTCTAGTTGCCCTATGTGGGGAACGATTGATTTTCAGACAAATGTTAGTTTGGGTATAATGGTTTTTGTGGTAATCATAGGAGTTTATCTGATATTCTTTGGTAAGGAAGAGAAGATAGTAACTAAGTTTAAAAGAATAACAAGAGAAACTAAGATCACAAAAGAGAGTTATAAAAAAATTCTAAGTAGTTTGAAAGGTGATGAAAAAATTGTTTTGGGAAAGATTATACAAGCAGAGGGAACCATTTTCCAATCAGATATCGTAGATAAAACAAAATTCCCAAAAGCTAAAGTTACTAGAATCCTTGACAAGTTAGAGGGAAGGGGTATAATTGAGAGGAGAAGACGCGGAATAACTAACGTAGTTATTCTAAAACATTAGAATGTGAAACTAGTTTCAAACTACCCATTATAAGCTGTTTCGAATAGTATTTCTAACATGTTCGAAGACAATTTCCAAACATGCAACATATGCGGAAAAATACTGACAAGCGACGTGGCATCAAGAAAATTTTGCAAACTATGCAGAATGTTCATAGAAGGCATAAGTAAATTTTGTTGCGAAAAATGCGAGAGAAAATTTCAATGGTTCACAAAGATAAAAGGAGAACTGAAACAATGGAAAAAACAAAGTTAACTGAAGAGATTATAAACATAAGTGGGATGCACTGCAAGAGCTGTGTTCAATTAATTGAAATGAAATTATCGCAATTGAAAGGAATCAATAAAGTAAGAGTAAGTCTGGTTGATGAAAAAGCATATATTAGTTTCGATCCGAAGCAAATAGACACTGGCACAATAAAAAAAGAAATCAAAAGTATGGGATATAAAACTGACGTAGATAGCGTAGATGATAAACCAGGAAAGAGTTCTATCAAACAAGGAATAATTTATGGCATAATACCCCATATAGGTTGTATAGCTTTTATCATAACCTCAGTTTTAGGTGTAACTGCTGCAACATCATTCTTCAAACCGCTGTTGCTCAATCCATATTTCTTTTACATACTCATTGCGATATCTTTCATCTTCGCGACTATCTCAGCACTAGTCTATCTTAAAAGACAGGGTTTTATTGTCTTTAACAAAGGCGCTGATGGTTTGGAGATAAATTTTTCATCGAATGTCATGAAGAGAAAATGGAAGTATCTCTCAACCCTTTATGGAACAACAATCGGCATCAATTTGTTATTGTTCATGGTAATTTTCCCACTTATGGCAAACGTATCTATATCTACATTGCCAACAACAGGTAGTGTTGTTGCAGTAGCTGATAATGGAAACGACGATGGTCTCTCGTTACTGAAATTACAAGTTGATATACCATGCTCCGGACATGCACCATTAATTTCGGGAGAGCTGAAAACAATAAATGGTGTAGTGGGAATAGAATTCAATTTTCCTAATATTTTCAATGTGAAGTACGATTCTACAAAAACATCGAAAGAAAAAATACTTTCTTTAGAAATTTTTAAAACATACAAAGCCACTGTTTTAGACGAGTCTGCCACCCAACAGAATAATCAAAATTTTAATAATCAATCAAGTAGCACTGGAGGCGGTGGCTGTGGAAGTGCTGGTTGTGGTTGCGGCTGTGGAGCAAGGAAATAAAAATATGAATCGTTCAATATGTTAGGTAGGCGAATATGGCAAAAGATCCTGTTTGTGGAATGTACGTTGATGAAAACAAGGCTATCTACAAAGCTGAAGTAAAGGGAACAATGAATTACTTCTGCAGCGAGACCTGCATGAAGACATTTCTGCAGCCAGAGAAGGAATTTGATAGGCTGAAAACTCTTGTCTTAATTTCAACCATCTTTACAGTTCTGACGATGATGTTCACTTATATACCTCTTCAACTTGCTCCGAATAATTTTGTTTTGTTTCTGCTTGCGACACCAGTTCAATTCCTGATAGGATGGAGATTTTATAAAGGAGCTTGGGACGGCTTGAAATTAAAAACAGCCAACATGGATACGCTGATTGCTATCGGAACGTCAGCAGCTTGGCTTTACAGTACTCTTGTCACTTTTTTCCCGGCAATTTTCACAGGAGAAGTCTACTTTGATGCTTCTGTTGTTGTCATAACTCTAGTTCTGCTTGGCAAACTTTTCGAGGAGATGGCCAAAAATAGAGCGACAGAATCTTTAAGAAAGCTGATGGATATGCAGCCGAAAATGGCAACAGTTTTAAAATTTGGGAAAGAGACTCAAGTTCCAATCGAAGAAATAAAGATTGATGATATAATTGTTGTGAAACCAGGTGAAGCATTTCCAGTAGATGGCATAGTGAAAGAAGGGACTTCATCTGTTGATGAATCGATGATAACTGGAGAGAGCATGCCAATCGCGAAGAAACCCAGCGATGAAGTGATTGGAGCAACGACAAATAAATCTGGTCTTCTGAAAATCATGGCAACAAAAATAGGTTCGGCTACTACTCTTTCACAGATTATAAGCCTTGTTGAACAATCCCAGCTCTCAAGAGTTCCGATGCAAAGGCTTGCCGACAAACTGTCTTCTTACTTCGTGCCAGCTGTTATAGCTATTTCTATTCTATCGTTTCTCTTTTGGTTTTTTGTGAAAGGCAGCTCAGTCTTTGCTCTCACTCTTGCTGTTTCCGTTCTTGTAGTAGCCTGCCCATGCGCTCTCGGTCTTGCAACACCGATTGCAATCCTGGTTGCAACCAGCAAAGCTGCGGAGAATGGAATACTGATAAGAAGCGGGGAGGCTATTGAAAATGCTAAGAGGATTGATACAATTCTTTTGGACAAGACTGGGACTTTGACAAAAGGTGAGCCAAACGTTACCAATTTATTTGGGATTGGCAATATCTCTGACAAAGAAATTTTAACTCTTGCTGCAGTTGCTGAGAAAGGATCGACTCATCCGCTGGCTCAGGCTATTGTCAAGAGGGTGAAAGAAATGAAGGTAAGTATTCCAGATGCTGACAGATATGAGGAAATTCCAGGAAAAGGGATGAAAGTTAACTACTTGAGAAGACAGCTGCTTGTTGGAAACAAAGATCTCATCGAGCAGTTCGAGATAAGCATAGGAATTGTTGAAAAGCAGATTGAGATGCTTGAAAGCGAAGGAAAGACGGCAGTGATTATTTGTTATGATAAAAAAATCTTGGGAGTAATAGGTATTGCCGACACTTTAAAAGAAAGTTCAAAACAAGCAATAGAAAGATTAGATAAAATGGGAATGAATGTTGTTATGATTACAGGAGATAATGAAAGAACTGCTAAAAACATTGCTGATCAGCTTGGTATAGATAAGGTTTTTGCAAACATCTTGCCAAATAAAAAAGCCGAGATTGTTAGAAGTCTGCAGGAACAGAAGAAGGTTGTTGCTTTTGTTGGCGACGGTATCAATGATGCACCTGCTCTAGCTCAAGCAGATGTTGGGATTGCTATTGGAAGTGGGACGGATGTTGCTAAAGAAACTGGCCATATGGTTTTGATAAAATCTGATTTGAATGATGTGGTGACTGCGATTGAGTTAAGCAAATATGCTGTTGGCAAGATAAGACAAAATCTTTTCTGGGCTTTCATCTACAATATTTTAGGAATACCAATCGCTGCTGGTTTACTATATCCTTATTTCGGAATTCTACTGACGCCAATGTTTGCTGGAGCTGCAATGTCATTCAGCTCAGTTTTTGTTGTTATGAATTCTGTTTTGATGAAAAAATATAAGCCAAATAAATAAAGTTCAATGCGGGAGGTGGGATTTGAACCCACGAAGGCACTAAGCCACAGGGTACCTCACAATTTGTCCTGAACCCTGCTCCTTTTCCTGGCTCGGACACTCCCGCATCAAACAATAGAAAATTTCTCTTTTTAAAGATTATTTCTTTCCTGCAAAATCCTCTCAGCATTTTCCAACTCTTTCTGTGTATTCACTGGTATCCATGTCCCTGTAGGTATGAGCATTCTATTCAGTTTCCCAGTTTTAACAACTTTCGGCAGAACAATTCTCTCAAATTCTATTGCTTCTTCAGACTCCATTTCAACGTTTTCCTCTACCATATTGTAGACCTCAGGCTCAACCACAAACAGCCCAGTATTGGTTGGTATTTGCATTACAGGTTTTTCAAAAAACTCATCTACTACATTTCCATCATAAGACAGCACAACACCATATGGATACTCAATGCCGGAAGTGCAGACTATTGTTGCAATTATGCTCCTACTGTCTTTGATTTCCAAATGTTTCTTCAGAAGATCCGTAGGAAGATTTTCGTCAAGAAAAATATCATCAGGATAAGCTATGATAGCTCTTTTGTTCAAATCTATTTTTCCAGTCTGGATCGCGTGTTTGAACGCCTTGCCTTTACCAATTTTTTCCACGCCTTGTGGATCAACTGAATATTTTACGTTTACTCCATATCTTGACCCATCACCAACATAATTTTCCACATCCTCATGAAGATAGCCCACGAGTATGATAAATTTCTTGAGTCCGTGCTTGGCATAAAATTCAATACACCAGTCTATTAATGTCTTGCCCGCAACCTTTTGCAGGGCCTTTGGCAAGTTCGAATCACTCATTCTCTTGCCTTCGCCACCGGCAAAGATTATCACCTGCGTGTTCTCTATCTCGTTTTTCAAATCCATATCAACCCACCGAAAAATCTATGCAAACCTTCCATTTCCCCGGGCTATAAGGTAAAACTTTTTTCTGATTTAAGATTTTAATCCTTTTCTTCACCTTTTTTGAAACATCTTCAATATCGCTCAAAGTGTTTGAAAATAAATTAGCTTCATTGTTTATTGCATAGAAATGAATCACTCCATTTTTTTTCAGACAATCAAAAGCAATTTTAAGAAAACTCTTCGCACCCAACGGCAACGGCATAACTATTCTATCAAACTTTTGAGGAAGCTTTTTTGCTTCTTTTCCAACATCACCACAAATCAGGCTAATTTTATGAGCTAATTTGTTAATTCTCACGTTTTCTTCTGCATATTCATGAGCATCAGAATTTTTTTCTATGCAGTAAATCTTTTTAATCTCAGGCTGTTTTTTTGCGATGGCCAGAGCAAACGGAGCTACACCAGAAAACATCACCAAAACCATTTCGTTTGGCTTTACTTGCTCGGCAATCCTTTGTCTTTCATTAGCTTCTCTTGGGGAAAAATAAACCTTCTGTGGATCAAGTTTGAGCAGGTAACCATACTCTCTATGAAAAACCTCTGTATTTCTGTTTCCAGCTATCAGCTTGCATTCTCTTAACCTTAATTTACCCTTCCTTCCAGAAACTTTTTTCAAAACAGACTTCACGTTCTTGTTCTTTTTCATTATTTCTTCTGCTATTCTTTTCTCACTCTTGCCTTCGGAAATTTCAACAACCGCAACTGTCTTTTCACTTGATCCTATCAAATCAAAGCCCATTCAATCACCCTAATTACTATCACAGTCTTGTCATCATCATAAACCTTAAATTTTCTCTCAGCCTCTTTTATCATTTCATCTACAATAGCATTTGGATCTTTAAACTTTTTTACAATATCAACGATTTCCATCCAATTCAGAATATCCGTTATCCCATCCGTAGCAAGGATTATGTAATCACCTTCTTTTAACTCCTTCTCAACTGAATAGATGCTTATAGGCCTTCGCCCTATGGCTTGGATTAAAATGCTTGTGCCAGGGACTTTATCTACTCTTGTCAAAATTTCGAGTTCCCCTTCCCTGAAAAGGAACACAAGACTGTCACCAACATTGCAAACTTTTAGCAAATTTTCGTGTAAATGGACTGCCGATATTGTCGTGCAACCTTTAAATCCCTCTTTTAAACTTTCTTTCACATATTTGTTTTCCATTTCTTCCATAGCCCCTTCCAAATCACCTTTAAAAGATTCTTTTAGATATTTCATTACTCTCTGGCTAGCCTCTCTTCCCCCTCCTTCCATTGTTACACCATCCGCCACGGCAAACAGCCTGAACCTTTCATCGATCAACAGATTGTCTTCATTCTCGAAATGGTTCTTGCCTTTGACAGATTTTCCAAATGAACCGATCCTCATAAATACTCTTCTGTCATATTATTGAATTATGCTTACTCTGATTGGTCTTGGCCTGTTTGATGAGCGAGATTTGACGCTCAGGGGAATTGAAGAAGCGAAGAAAGCGGACAAGGTCTACATAGAGCTTTACACCAGTGTTTGGCATGGCGACATAAAAAATATTGAAAAAAATATCGGCACAAAGATCGAAGTTTTGAAGAGAAAAGATTTGGAAGAAGGCGCATCTAAGATTTTGGAAGAAGCAAAAGATAAAAAAATCGTGATTTTTGTTCAAGGTGATCCGCTTATTCAAACGACACATTCTTCATTGATTTCAGAGGCAAAGAAAAAAGGAATCAAGACAAAAATAATTCATAACTCGTCTATTGTTTCTGCAATAGCTGAAACAGGTTTACATCCTCAGAAGTTTGGCCCATATGTCACGGTTCCTTTTCCAGAAAAAACTAAAGGAAAACTACCAGAATCTGTTTATGAAGTTATAAAGATGAACAAAGAAAGAGGCCTCCACACGTTATGTCTGCTGGATGTTGATGCGGATCAAAACAAGTTCATGACGGCGGAATATGCTATGAAAATACTTTTAGAAATTGAGAACAAGAGAAAAGAAGAAGTGTTCACTAAGGAGACGGATGCTATTGTTTTTGCTAGGGCAGGAAGCGACAACTCTAAAATTTATTTTAATAAAGTTAAGAAGCTAGTCAGCAAAGATTTTGGCGAGCCGCCCATGGTCCTGATGGTTCCAGGTATTCTACATTTCACAGAAAAAGAATATTTATCGCAGGTATCAGAAAACAAAGATTAGCTAGGCTATTACTTTTTGCCTTCTCTGCTAGTGAACACAACAATCAAACCCACTACAATTAACAAGGCTATGATGGTTCCTACACCAACTAAGACATCTTCAGATATGACTATTCCCTCCGGGAAGAAAACACCAGTCAAACCACTGGTGACCAAGAGAGTGAGCCCGATGATTATACCAGCGACTATGAAAACTCCAATATAGCTCGGTTTTGTACCGAATTTTTCCCCAATAAACTTTGGCAGATCTGTGGGCAGTACCATGCCTGCCATTAAAATTGCAATCATCAACACAAGTGTCGCAACCATGCTCTGAACAAAAAACTTTGCCAAGTGTTCCTCAATGCTAATTCCTGCAATTATTGGTGATGCCCAAACCATGAATGATGCCACAAGGGCAACAACAGCGTTGATCGAGACATTTTTCTCAGGTGGTCCAAAGAGTTGTGACTTCCTGAGCAGACCATAAATGATTGCTGCGACAAGGATAAACGGCAATAAGAAACCATAGAATCCAAGCGCTTGCAACTTCAATATGACCAATTCAAACGGATTCGCCATTATTTCCTACCCCCAACTACACCAGCGATGAACAACATCATCACAAATATAAATAATGCGATAATCAAGATAACTACATCAGTTGTGGGACTAGGAATAGATGGTTCTTTTCCTGCCCAAAAAACTGTTATCGTCCCGGAAGTTACGAACAGGACTATCCCAAATATTACCATTACAATGATCATTGTTGGGCTTGAGAAAACAGTAGTCAATGTCTTTGTCATGTCAGGATAAAAGATGCTCGCAGCGATCAAGCCAAAGAGGAAAACAAGTAAAATAACTGCCGCTTGGGTTACAAATTTTGTGGTGGATGTAACCAAATTGAAGCCAGTTAAATAGGGAAAAATGAAAGCGAAGCCAAACGACAGAACAATAGAAAGCAAGCCATTGATCACAACATTATCGCCCAGTATCTTTGATTTGGTGAGTATTGCGAAGATGAGAGCCAAGAAACCAAAGAATAATAATATGTCAAAAAAACCAAGGTTTTTCAATTTCTCGATCACTGGATCGAAAACGTTTTGAGCAAAAATGATTGACGGTAACAACATCAGTAGGATAGTCAAGAAAACACCCAATTTTTTGAACATGCCTATCAATAGTTATTTTGTCTGCAATAAATTTAAGGTTTAACTACATTTTTCAAAGACTAACAAAAACAGATTAAACTTCTTTTTTCATCCTTTGTACAATGTCGCTTAACGCTCTCACGGATTCTATGAGTGCAGGCAGGGCATCCTTGAACGCCTTTTCCAGACCAGCTAATCTGCTTTCCAGATCCACCATCAAACTTTTCGACTCATCAAGTTTGGAAATGATTATTTCCTCTCCAGTAGTTTTTGATTTTGCCAGTTCATTTATCTGCTCGCGAACTTCTACCATTCTTTTCTCAAGTTCCGAATGCTTGATCATGAATTCCTTGAGTTTGTCATCCAAATCGGCTGTCCTTTCCCTGACAACATAATCTATGTATTCTTCAGTCGGATACTGCTGTTGCTGAGGAGGATAATAATAATTTTGTGGTAGTGATGTTTCAGGCATCTCCATTTGCATAGGCTTGGGCTGAAATTCCTCGGCCTTTGGTAGAGAAGGAGTTCCTTCAACAGGAGGCGAAATACCAGATATGCCCAGCTTCAAGGACTCTGTCAGAGCAGTGTCAATGGCATCAGCAGAATACCCTTCTTTTTTCAAGACATCAATGATATCAACTTCAGAAAATCCTTTTGACGCAAGCTCTTTCACCCTTTCAATAGGTGCATAAGTCTTTGCAGGCAAAGCTTCTGGTCTCTGCTGTAAAAAAGGTAAAGCCATCAATCTCCCTATATTTTATTTTTGTTTAAATACAATTATACCTTTCTTTTAACAGTTTCTTCCAACAGTCTTTCCACTTCTTCCTTTGTCACAAACTTTGACGTCACTGGGTTAACAACATCTATGAAAGTCTCGATCTTCTTGATGTCACTTTTCAGCGCAGTCTTGCTCAGTTCCTTGTTCATCCTCAAAACCTCGTTCTCAATTGCTGTTAATCTGTCTGAAAACGAAGAAAAATTCTGAGAGATTTTCTCCAACCCTATTCTCAGACCACCCATTTGGTTCAAAACAGTCTCTTCTATGTCCTCAATCCTACTCTCCATTCTCTCCAGTCTTTGCTCTATATTCCTTATCCTGATGCTGTACTCATTCAGCCTTTTTACAAGCTCGTTCGTAACGGATGCAACATCAGCTGGTATGCTCTTTCCATCAGGTGCCACTTCTATCAATAAACAATTTGTTTTGTAGAATAGATAAATTAATTGTATGGTTGATTATGAAGTAGTGGATAATGCTGTCAGAATTAACGTCATCAACTGGGCAATCGAGCCGAACATCGAGAATTCTGAGGCATGCATGGCAGTTGTGATAGATATACTAAAAGAGGCGAAAGGTGCTGAGGGAGTGATACTCGCTGGAACAAGGGAGAGCGAATACGATTTTGAGCAGGTCAAACTCCTGAGAGAGATGGCAGACGCGCAGAACAAGATTTTGAACGAGGACAGGTTGATATCGATAAACAATTTTGGCCCAAAACAATGTGAGCAATTGTTTTCAAAAAGAATTTCCGATCTTCAATTCCTTGTTGGAGAAGTTTTGAGAAAAGATCCAATTGGAGCCTACGTGAAATTGCAGCAAATGATCGTGCATGAAAAGATGATGGCGGAAAAAGTGCCAGCCCAGTTTAAACCATGCCATCTGGAATATCTTGAGAAAGTTTTGTTGGTCATGGAAAAAATCTTATCCGAATGCAAATTGATTCAGACTGCAAAGCCAAAGCTCTCTCAATTCAAGTTTGGTGACAGAAGCCTTTACAGGGAGATTTTCCACCCTCTCACCAGACCAAATTTCATACGAACCAAGTACATGGTCATGCCTCCTAAAGATGGACAGTCTGTACAGAAGTATTCTATTGATAAAACAACAGTTGAAATTTTCAAAATCCCAGGCAAGGTTAGATATTTTTACCATATAATGCCGCCAGAATTCACGCTCAACGAGGACAAGTATACAATTCTTGACAATGCAAGAAGATATCTCGCTGAGCATAAACCATCTGAAACAGAATTCACAGAGCCAGAAAAGTCCAGAGAAGTTTTCACGAACATTGGTAGAGATTTGATTAAAGACGTTGCTAGAAATATGGGGATTGAACTTTCTCCAAAAGAAATAGAAGAATTGGCAAAAATTCTTTCTAGGTACACAGCTGGCTTCGGTTCATTGGAAATTTTGCTCGCAGATGAAAAGATTCAAGATATTTTCATCAATTCTCCGATTGGGTTAACTCCAATATTTATCAATCATTCTGAATTCGAAGAATGCGAGACAAACATAATTCCTACGAAAGACGAGGCGGATACTTGGGCAACAAGGTTTAGACTTTATTCTGGAAGGCCGTTGGACGAGGCAAATCCTGTTCTTGATACTGAATTAGCTGTTCCCGGAGGCAAAGCAAGAGTGGCAGCAATAACAAGAACTTTATCTCCATATGGTTTGGGTTATGCTTTCAGAAGGCATAGGGACAAGCCTTGGACTTTCCCGCTTTACATTAATGTTGGATTTTTTAACTCGCTTTACGCAGGTCTGATGAGTTTCATTATTGATGGTGGCAGGAGCTTACTCGTGGCAGGTGGTAGAGGATCTGGTAAGACAAGTCTGCTAGGCAGCATGATGCTGGAAGTGATGAAAAAATTCAGAGTGGTTATTGTAGAGGATACACTCGAACTGCCAGTTATTCAGTTAAGGGATCTTGGTTACAATATCGAAAGGTTGAAGTCACGATCTGTGATCACAAGAGTTGAATCAGAGCTTCCGGCAGAAGAGGCGTTGAGAACTGCCTTGAGACTAGGTGATTCTGTTCTCATCATCGGCGAGGTCAGAAGCTTGGAAGCACAAGCTCTATTTGAGGCGATGAGAATTGGAGCTCTGGCAAACCTTGTTGCCGGTACGATTCATGGAGAATCTGTGTATGGTGTTTATGATAGGATAGTTAATGACTTGAGAGTGCCACCAACGAGCTTCAAGGCAATTGACGTTATCACGATCTGCAACATGCTGAAGACGCCGGATGGTTTGAAAAAATTCAGAAGAGTGACAGAACTGACTGAAGTGAGAAAACAATGGAAAGAAGATCCGTCTGATGAAGGCGCTTTTGTTCCACTGATGGAATATTCTGCTAAGGAAGATAAGCTCAAGCCGACTGATATATTGATTGATGGAGAAAGTCTTGTCCTGAATGAGATTGCAAAAAATGTGAGGGAATGGCATGGGGATTGGGATGCTGTTTGGGACAACATTTTGTTGAGGGGAAAGATAAAACAGACTATGGTTGATTATGCCAAGCAGTTGGGAAGAACAGATATATTGGAAGCTGACTATGTGGTTGAGAGTAACGAAGCCTTTCACATGATTTCGGAGCAAGTCAGAGAGGAATTAGGCGGGCAGGATTCAAAAATAATTTATGACAAATGGTTGGACTGGTTTAAAGGGAGAATAAAATAGACAAGTGATGATTTTGGCCAGACAAGAGCTAGAGAAGATTTATGAGGAAATCAGAAAGAGGGGAGAAAAGAGCATATATGAAAAGTTCTGCGCCTTTTCCAAATATTTGATATCAATCAAACTGAGCAAAAGCAATTTAGAATCCGAGAACCAAGTAATAGAATTCTCAAAATTGAAGATAGAACCCGGAGCCAACATATCTGCTGCATTTATTTTATTCATCATTTCGTTGGCAACATTTTCAGGAATGCTTTTCGTTTTTAACATGCTTCAATTCTTCTTCTATTTTCTTGCAGTCTGCGGCTTTGTCTCGTTTCTGGTTTATTACTATCCTTACTTAAAGCTGAAGATTGTGAGGGCAAGCGCATCTTCTGAGATGGTGCTGTGCATAACATACATGACAATATCATTGTCACAAACGCCAAACCTTGAAAATGCTGTAGTTTTTGCTTATGAAAACCTGACAGGACCGATAAAAAAAGATTTGGGGGATTTGATTAAAAAGTTTTTTGAAGGAAAGATATTCAATTTTAAGGACGGGCTGAATTACATTGCTGACAAATGGTACAAGGAGGGAAAAGAATTCAGCGAGGCACTTAAGCTTTTAATTTCCTACTCAGAAAGTCCTTATGAGAACAAAGCAATGCTTGATTCAGCATTAAGCATGATAGTTGATGACAGCTACTCCAGAATGGAAAGATATGCTAGGGAATTGAGGCTGCCTACTACTGCTTTAGTTGTTCTAGGCATCATCCTGCCCGTGATCGGTCTGGTTTTGATTCCGATGATGACAATATTCTTGCCAGAGATGCTAAACATCTTTGGAGTGCTGTTCATTTACGATGTTTTCCTGCCATTCATCCTATTTTTACTTACAACATTCATCATCGAAGGGAGACCATTGACAGCTTCTCCGGTAATTCTTAAAAATCCCTTTGAGATGAAACTATTGGGAAGAAACATAAATATTTTTCTAGTCCTATCAATCATATCCATTATTGTAATCTTTGGTTTCAGCGGCTACGTTTATCGAAACATTAAAAACTACGAGTTTTGTTCGGCTTGGGCAAAGGACAGCTTTTCATCGGATAAAAAACCAGAGAACTTAGGGCTCAATATAGACCAGTGCAAAGATGTTTTATCTGACTTACTAGGATCGATAACACCGTCTTTGCTCATGCTGTTCATTCCTTCCCTCATTTTTTCTGTCCCACTGTTTTCTGTCACGAACGCCCCAATTAAAACGAGAAACAGAATAAGAGCGGTGGAATCCGAGCTTCCAACGTGTTTGTTAGAGATAGGATACGGTGTGAAATCTGGAAAGCCTCTGGAAATAGCAATACGCAACTCCATCTTCAAATCTTCAAGTTTCGAGACCACAAAAATGTTCGAGAAGTTGAAAGAGAATATAACTTTCGGTTATACAGTCAAAAATGCCATATTCGACAAGGATGTGGGTGTTTTAAAATATTACAGTTCTGCTCTGATCACATACATCTTTAGGATAATTACCGAAATCGCTGAAAAGGGAACATTTTATCTTCACAAATCACTGCTTACGCTCTCAGATTACTTGAAAACAGTTTCAAAACTGCAGAACAAAATCGATGACATCATCAGCGAGCCGCTTTCAACGTTGAAGTTCATGGCATTCGTTCTCACTCCACTGGTCTCGGGAATTGCCATAAGCTTGGCCATGATAATCTTAGGCATACTCTCAGCACTTACGATAAAAATCGGGGGCATTGTTCCGCCAGAGGCAACTGGAATACCATCCATAGGCCTGCCGTTTATCAGTCTTTTCAATTCCTCGACAGTAAGCCCGGCGTTATTCCAGATTGCAATAGGGATATACATGATTGAGATGTGCATAATCTATGGAGTTCTGATCAATGGATTGGAAAACGGGTTTGACCTTGTCGTTGGGGTTAATTATATAGCAAAAATTATAGGCATCTCGATGCTGATATATGTTGCCGTTTCAATAACAATTTATTTGATGCTTTCCGGCCTAGTAACGTCTTTACTTGAGATGGGTGTGTAGTATGGAAGAACAAAGCGCCAAACAACTCATTTCGGTTTTGCTCGGAATACTGATATTGATTTTTATAATCTTCTTTGCTTACCAGTATCTTATAAGATATCCGTATAACATCGTGGTAAAATGAAAGGACAGAAACTGCCGTTCAATTTAACATTCACCATTCTTCTATTCCTTTTGATAGCGATTGTTGTTTTGACAATAATTATTTTCACATCAAAAGACATGATCGACCAAATAAAATCCGGGGAGATATATAAAAGTATAGAGAACTTGATCAAGAAGTGGATGGGAAGATGAAGGGCGTAATGGAGACTTCAGTGAACTGGACATATGTAATCGTAGGACTGATCATAGGGATAATAATTCTTTTGTTGTTCTTACCGGTAATTTTTGGTCCAAATGTTTTTTCAAATTTCGGAAAAGAAGTCTGTTTACTGACCATAGGGAAACTGTTTGGGAATGCAAAGTTGTGTGAAACCTTTATTTAAATCGAAATGCAAAAATTTTTTATGGAAGTAACTTTTAATCTTTTGCTTTATATAATCATTGCAGTAATTCTGATTGTGGTCGTCGTATTTTTTTACCTTTACATAAAAGGAGAGGGCATAGATGTTTTAGCCCAAATATTAGACATACCCAACTATCTGAAAAAACTTTTTGGTGGCTGAATGGACGATGAGTTTTGGTTTATCTTAGGAATAATTGTTCTTGTGATAAGCCTCTTTGCTATTTTTTTCATATTGAAAATCATAGATCTCTCAACGATACTCAATTTTAAACTGCCAAAACCCTGGAGATAGAAATGAAAAAAGCAACAGGAATCCCCTTAAAAACTTTGTATTATATCATTGCCTTTGCTCTACTTTTCCTGTTGATATTCTACATAGTGATGCAAATAAAATTGGCCAATGTTAATATCTGGGATTTTTTATTTAGGTAAACCCATATTTTTATTTGTGGAAGTCATAGAAATCGTTGGCGTAATCGTAATTATTCTCGTGATTGCAGTTGCTGTGATATTGCTAATCTGGAAATACATAAAACCCCCGGGCCAGGACAGCACAGGACTCGGCCAATTGTGTTTGGAACTGATAAAGAACGGATGCAACGAGACGTTGGTTGGCTTGGAAACTGTTACAGAAGTTTGTGATAAAAACAACATGGATTTGGATACTTGTAAAGCATATTGTGGATGCGCATGAAAGGTATGACAGAATTTCAGCTAAGATTTTTGGTCGGAGTTATCATAGCCGTATTGATCGGTTTCGGTATTTTTTACATATATATCCACAATGCTCAGGACAGAGAAGTTGAAGCAACTGGTTATAGGTTCAAGGAAGAAATAGCGGCTGTTTGCGAAGACGGAAAAGAGAGGGAGATGAGTTTTGAGCTGCCACAACCATGGGTAAGCAGCTTAAAAGACAAAGTCGAAGATGTACTCAATACTGCAAAAAAGAAACTAGGCATAGGCGGCCCGGAATTAAAAATCCCACTGCAAGCTTTCAATGATCCGTATTACAAAATTTACTGGGAAATATTTCCACCAGAGCCACCTTATTATTTTCTACAAGATATTCCAGGCACTCTAGCATCTGTATTCATTCCATGGTCAGAGGATTTGCCCTGGTCTTCTAACTTTTTTGTCACATTTGCAATAGATTCAGCTTTTCTTGGAATTGATATCCTTGGTATAAAGGAAGTTAAAGCTTTTGGAAAGGATGTTGCCAATACTATAGTTGAAAAGCTAGAGTCGATCAGTCCAGAGACATTTGAAAAATTAAGGGAAATATGGAGTACTCTTGAGCAAAATGGAGATGCGATAATTGATAAATTGGGGAGAGCATCTGACCTGACAATCAGAGGAGGGAAGTTTGTTCTCCATGAAGGTGTATTTGTTGGAAAGGTGACCGCAGCTTATACTGTTTTTTGTCTTGGTACACAGGACAAAACATTGGATGAATGCCTTAAGGAGGGAGTGATTCTTGGCATTGGTACTGACGTTGCCAAAGTTGTGATGCAACAATTAGTTTGGCCAAAAATCGAAACATATGTGAAAAGCAAGATACTTGAAGTTAAAACAAAATTCTCACTAAAATTGGATGACCTCAAAGAAATGTTTGGAGGTCAAGTAGATCATATCGTAGATAGCGATACAATGATTGAGACCCTGAAAGCTGATGGTTTACCATATGATGAAATTACTGGAAACCTTATAGCTAAAAGGGAATCCGGTGGAGCAGCTTTAGAGAATATAATCAACCCATTAGAAGAATATGCAAAAGAAAATGGTTATCCGACCAGAATAGATGTTTGGGATATTGTCTATGGGACCGATGAGCAAGGTAATAAAATTATCGAGCAGGCAATATATGACAGAAAAGGTCTTGTGCAAACTTTGAAACAACAACTTCTCATGCCATTGGAACAAAAACTGGGTAATCTGGAAGAGAGTACGATGGCTGATAGATTTACGGCTTCGCCCAATTTAGTGGAAGAGCTTCAAATAGAAAAAAATTTGTGGGACAGCGATCCAGAAGGAGCTTTGAAATTAGTGAAGTCATGGGGGTATGAAGTTGAAGACACCGATGCGGCTTTGAGAATAGTAGCAAAGAAATACGGTCAGGCGGTAGATCTAGCCAATAATGGTTTATTGTTTGAAGTTGATGCAATAGGTTCAAACAGAGATAACTTATTTGCTAATTTAGATAACCTTTACGCAACTTCTGGTAAGCGATATAGTGACATGGAAGGTTATGTGAACGAATACAAGAATATTGTTTTAAAAGATCCAGACGAGGCCAAAAAATTGCTGAACCTTTTAGACTTAAAACTTCTGAGGATTAAAGAGGACGCAGAAATATTTTCAAGAGGAACTTTTGGTTACATGCTGTTGAGAATTCAGGATCTCTACACGCCATTGGGGGCAACATACTGGGACAAATATTACTCTGCTTATGGATATGAGCCTATAAGGCAGACACCACAAGGATACTGTCAGACAAAATGTGATGATGGAATGATTTGCGTGCAACTTGGAGCATGTGTCAGACAATATGATTTACCCGAATCATGTGTTGCCAGAGGCGTAACTTCAATCAATCTTAGGAGAAATAGTTTGGTGGCCAAAGACCCAAGGCTTTATCTTGTCAGCCCATGTGAGAGTAAACTCAAAATAAAGCTAGAAGGAGAAACAATATTCATTGAGCCATACATGTCTGAAAATCCTGACAAGAAAAACTATTGCTATGCCACAGCCGGTTTGGTTAATTGGTATGTTGGAATTGAAGCTGGTGAATATGCGGTAAGATGTCTCACTTCAGCTTTATGTGCAGTAACTACAGGTGTTGGAACAATGGATACAATAAAAGCATGCATAGGATTTGGTAAAGGATTTACTGGACCATGTTCAGTAGTATCCAATCTCGCTGGTTTATTGATCGATTTGTACAGGGAGACACAGCTCGTCTGGCCAACTGTGTATATGAGCAGTCCAGATTTGATAGATTTTAAGATTACTAGTACATCAACTGGTGGTGCTCGGTAGTCAATCAACTGGGGGTTAATCAAAAGTATGAAAGGATCACTAACTACCTATCTGTTTCAATTTTTGTCCGGTTTGGTCATTTTTCTTATAATCATCTATGCGTTTTACATGATCACATTCATCATTTTCAAGAAAGACTACCTCAACTCAAAACTGAGCAGTGAGATCTTGTCCAGTGTAATTTCCAGCATCTCTTCCTCTTCTTTTAACATTAGTTTTGAGATGCCAGCTCCATTGGAATATAACATTAGTGTCAAAGCAGATGTAATTAATGTTACCATAGGACAGGATCAATATTCCTCACAGATGGTTTTGCCATATTACATCGATTTGAAAGAAACATCCTTCACATCTGGGGGGGAAATAACAATCAATAAAACAAACGACGAGGTGGAGATCAGTTGAAAGGTCAAATGTACGTAGTTTCTGAGACGATGGTGGATCTGATAAAATTGATTATTCTGGTTGCCTTTTTCGTTGGAACATTTTTATACTTTTCCACGTTTAACTTTTTGGTTTACACACAGAATGAAGAAAGAGCTGCGTTGGATTTATTGAATTCTTTTCTGAATAGCAGGTGCGTTTTATACCAGGATGAAGGCGGAAACTATTACAGGGGGATCATAGATTTAGAAAAGGCGAAGGAAGATGGAGACTGCTTGGACATTAGCAAAAATTATGTGAAGATAGCTGATTCTATAGACTCCTGGGAGTCTGGAACTAAATCAACAAATTCATTCTCCGTCCCGGTCACTGTTTATCACACTGATACCGAGACGTTTGAGTTTGGAAAACTGGAGGTTGGATATGAGAAAGGGTCTGCTACCAGCTAAATTAATCAATCTCATCATACTTGTTGTATTATCGATAATAATATTCTCACTTATTTTCATCACCATGATCACTCTCAGTATCCAGATAAGCATCGACATGGTCTTCAAACCCATCTATAAGCCTCTCTCTTCCCAAAGCTTGGCATTTTCACTGTTTTCTTCCGAACTGGGCACTAAACTTGAGCAATATTTGAGGACGAATAGCACGGAATTGAAGGAAGAATTAGAAAGCACAATCTCATCTTTTGTAATGTTTTACAAAATTGTTATTGGGGACAAGATTCTAGGAAACTCATTTTTACCATCTGATCAAAAATATTCTAGCTATTTGCTGACGGATGAAAACAATAAAATCAACATAGAGGTTTCAACATGAAAGGCATAGCAAGCTACATCGCTGCCATAGGGATAGTGAGCATTTTAACAATAGCAGTATTCTTTATCGTAGGCGAGCTCCTGAGCAGGGAAAGAGACGTTTCTGTTATTTCTTCCAAAGTCAGCACGACGATAAATGAAATAGAGTTTTCCAAGTTTTATTTCAAGAAATACCTGGAAAACGAGGTGAACAGTTTGAGATCAGCTGGTGCGAGTGACAACAATATCATCAAAGGATTAAAGGGCAAAATTATAAGCCTGGAGCTGGAGAACTCAAAAACCAGTTTTAAGGTCAATGGCATCTCCATAAATGGCGGGAAAATAACAGTTGATGGCAACATAACCGCTTACGTACAGAACAAAGACTTTAAGATAGACGCGGAATACAGCGCTAAATTTATATATAATTACAAGACGACATAAAATAATATTATGGATGTACCCCTTTGGTTGATCGCAGCAATCGTTATAGTTATTATCGTTGTATTGGCGCTTCTTGGTCTTTTGTCAGGAGGCGTTAATCCATTTACTGTATTGATCAACAGGCTTATGCTCGGCTCGACGTTATGCGATCAGCTGAATCGTAATGGTTGCGTAGATTCTTACATGCCAAGCCTAGAGAATACTCAATGTGGTATAAGATACGATCAAATAGGTCAGAGGTTGAGAGACCCAAATAACAAGGATGCTGATATCAACAAGGCCAGGTTCGGAGAAGCGTGCGAGTACATAGGATATACGGTCTTTGATGATTGTTTAAAGTATTGCAATTGCAAGACATCATGAAGTGCATTGAGTTTTATCTATGAATAAATTCTCAGTCTGATATCTCCTGGCAGTGAAAAATACTTCCATCTCTATGTACATCTTCTTAAAACTCTCAGCAACATCCTGGTCAGTCTTAAAGAGTTCGCAGACCTTCAGTTGCTTTGCCAAATCGCTATCGCAGTTGAGAGGAACACTTGAGACTGTTCCAGCCTCTGTTACTTTGATGTAAGGAGCCGGAAGAGTGCGCAGGTCAATTATCTCATCTGGCAGCAAGACATCATGCCCTTCTTCCAAAGAGAAACCGCCGTCAATCCCTATGGTCTCAGTCTTTTCATAAGTTCCCTTTTTAGTTATTATCTTGGTTTCAATCGGGTTTACGATTATCTTATCTATTGTCAGCTTTACAGCAAATTTTTTGACTGAAAGAGAGAGTGAAAACTCCTCATCATTTTCCGAGTTGATGGGATTTGGCTGTATCATGGGGTTTATCTGCAGGGAAGAAGTCTTCGAGTTTTGGTGCGTCGGATAGCCTTGGTCTATATCCAGCTCAGCAAGAGATTTCAAAGCTCCATCATATTCTATGGAAATGTTCAAAACTATCTTGGAAGCAGCGCACAAATTGCTCTTGTCTTCGCTGCTTATGGGTATTACAACATTGATTCCATCAGATTTGCCAGGTTCTATGGTAAAATCCAAGCATTCTCCATCGATCTTGCTGTATTTTCCGCTTGTTTCCAGGCTTATGCTCGGACAAACCTTTGCAGTCACCTGTTTTTCAAACGAATTCCTCAATAAAATCGGAAACGTGTACTCGCTTTTCCTGAGGTCGATGTATTTTGTCGGCAGTTTTCCGCTTTCGCCAAAAGAAAACTCAAGATCTACATAGCTTGGGATGGAGCTCGAGGCTTTCACTATTTTTGTGGTCTCTTGAAAAGAGCCAGTATAGATAAAATAAACAGCCACTGCGAGACCAATCACCAAAAGTGCTATCAGTGGGCCCATGCTCGCTTTCATAATTTAGTTTTGTTCTTTGATTTAGAAATAGTTATTCTAATCTACGACCGCAATTTTTAAGGAAGCCCTATCCAGATAAACATAGCTTATGGTGAAATCAACGGCAAAATCTGCATAATTATTCAGCTCATCCTGTGTTACCGTCAGCTTGCATGCGATGCTCTTGCTTCCTTTGGACAGTTCTATCAAATCACCATCATCATGATCACAATATATGTTGGAATCTGTTGCGTAGCTAAATTTGACATAATTTTTCTCGCTTTCTCTCGGCGGGTAATCTGGTTCGTCGCCATATGTTTGGCCTAAGCCAATGTTCTTTATCTCTATCACAAACGGGAATTTTTGAGAATAGCTTGTGAGAATGAAAGGTTGTTGGAGAGAGACGGTAACTGTTACTGGCGTGTTCTTGCTGATAGACGAGGATAAAAGCGCAGATTTTCCTTTTATCTTGTCCTTTTCTGCCTGTTTCAATGTGTTCAGATAGTTGTTGTCATAAACCCTTAGCGTGAGATTCGCTTTGGTTTCCATGCTGTATAAAATTTCAGCATACGGTACGAAAGTCTTGTTCGGGATTGAAGGAGCATAGGCTATCCAAGAAAACTTGTATAGGTCGTTCGACAAAAGCTCGTCTAAGCTCTTTAATGCATCTTCTACCTCCCAATCAGTCAGATTGAGGAGTTCTATAAAAATATCTTTAGCATCCTCGGATGCAAGGTTTTTTACTGTAAGAATAAAAGTTACTGGCATGGAAGTTTTTGCCTGTTTGATGTCAGAAGTGAGCACTGTGCTCAAGCCAACAGATGAAATATTTTCTTTTGTTGATGTTGTGCAGCCAGAGAGGAAAATAATGACAATTAATAAGACCAAAAGCAACTGATTTCTCATAATAGTTATTTGTCTGGGAAGAAATTAATGTTTTTGAGTTTCACAAGATATGAAGAAAGTAAAGAATAAGTTTTTACAAAGAGATACTCGAACTTAAATTTTTTTCTATACATCCTTTAAGTATGGCAAAAGCCAGAGTACTATTTTCACAAGCACATAAAGAGGATTTCCCTGCTAAATTTATAGAGAATTTACCAGAAGCAGAAATTCTCTACGGTATCTCATCTCAACCTCTAAATTCAGAGACTCTCAACGGATATACATGTATTGCTTTAATCAATCCTAAAACTCCTCTTTCAGATGAAGAGAAAGGACACATAGTTAAATATAAAGAAAAAGGAGGAGGGGTATTCTTAACTTTTAGCTTGTTGAATGAGTCACAATATGAAGGATTCGAGCCAAATAACGATTTGATTAAATCAATGTTTAATGTGGATTTAGTGGCAAAAAGGATCTTACCGGAAATTGAATTTGGAGATTTCGATCTTGAATACAAAAGAATGTTTGAAGCTAATTATAGAACTAGACAAAAAATTAAAGCTGATGGTGAAAATGTAACTAGAATAATTAAATATGTTCCCAAACTTTTTCCCCGAGCGTTTGCAAACAGAGGATTTGAAATTAAAGAGATTTCAGATTTTATATCCTTTTTTTCTGGAGCTGAAAAATCAAGAGTTATACTTGAAAGAGAAATATCTCCCATTCCTAACAGTTTTTATCTTTATTATTTGCGTGATTATACCAAGCTTCCCGTGGGTTATTTTGGAGAGGATTATTTTTTAGAAGATGAGGGTTTTGTAGATGTGAGTAAACGAGATAAGCATTATATAAGTAAAGAATCTTGGAAACTCCTAAAGAGATCGGTCATAAACGAATTTAGCACTTATGAAAATATTGGGGTTATTACTGACATATCGCAACCCGGAAGAGGTACTTGTTTATGCGCATACGAACTGTTTGATGTGATTGAGAAAGAAAAGGAGCTTGCTAAAACATGCCAGAATTTTCTGCAAGGTATATTAATTTGGAATAGCGAACTGGCAGAAAAGATTAGAGTGCTCGAAGAAAGACCTACGGAAGCAGTATCAGTTGTTCCACAACCTGTAGAAAATAAAGAACTGGCAGATAAACCACTTGCTGTTCTAAAATACAAAGAATTGTTGGAAACTTTGGAAAGACAATCAAAAGAAGATTTACCATCTATGCTTGGGTTAAACAGACCTGCTTCTGATGTACAAGATGTTTTGAATGAAATAAAAAGAAATTTAACTTCTTACTTATTTTCCTTTGTCGGTACTGAAAAGAAAGATAGTTTAGAAGAAGACGATGAAGAAATTTGGCATAAAACACTTGATTTGGAAAGAATTACAAAAAATAAACCTAAAGATGAAAGATTAAATGAAGATGACGTTAAAATATTTAGAGAGTATTCCTATAATCTCAGAGAATATGTAAAGGATAAGATGGAGGAGCAAAAATCTGCTTCAATAACAACATAGTTAATATATGTTAAACGAGGTCTTCCAACCATCTTTTTTCTGCATGAGATTCTGCAACATATTTTCTGAAAAATTGTGCAATATCTACCATCAGCTCTTTGCCTTCTTCATCATTTTTACTAACCATCAACCTCAAAATCTTTTCCTTTATGTAATGTTTTTTATCTATGAATTTTTCATCAGCCATGTAAAGATCAACCGCCTTTTTGATGAAAGATTTCTTTTGAACATAGAAATCACTATTTTTTAATACAAACGCTTCTCTTACCATTTCTTGTACATCTGAAGCAAGTTCTGAAATTTTCTTCTCTTCCTCTTTAGTCCTTGAGTTCAGGACAACATGTCCAAATTCAAAACCATACATCTTCGGAATAAGATTGAGCATATTTTCTCCTACATCAGGACAACACACAGCCACATCAAATGGGATCTCATTCCTCCCGAATTTACCAACGAATATCGACGGGTTTAACCCCAGTTTCGCTACTGGAGCGTCTGAAACATAGTCGTCTGAGAAGAAGAATCTACAGCCATACATACTGTTGACAAATTTTTGCAGGAAAATATCCTGCGCATCTACCTTTCTTGCGTTCAATCTCAAGAACATTCCAACAAATCTTTCACCGTCAAACCTGAATATACTCGCATAAATGTTGCTTTTATCTATTCCAATCATCTCTCCAAGAGGTTCAAGAACCATTTGTGGAGATCCTGAGATTATCGCCGGCAAATAACCAAGCTCTTGTATAATTTTGGAAATAAATTTTCTTGCATTTCTTGCAGGCCTAAATTCTTTTATAGTTTCTAGTTTGGCATTCTCACATTGTGTTCTTGTAAGATCAGATTCTATATAAACCTGTGATAATTTCTGTTCCCCACTTGGTATATCTCCAGTTTTATCAATTATTTTAATACATGAATCAACATCTTTAGCACGAAACTCTAACTTTTTATTTTCTTTGAATAAATTTTCTATAAAAAGTCTGTAGGAAGGTAATGTGCCTGGAAATTCAAAAACACCATCGAAATCAAAAACTGCTGCCTTTGGGTATAATCCCGCGTTGTACAACCACCCTAAGTAAGAATGCTGGCCTGAAATGAACAAATTATAAGAGAATGGAACAAAGTCTGCGTTTAGATATAGATTTAAAACTCTTTGACGAAACTTATCACTGTCTAACATCGTTAATTAGTTTAAACTTAAAATATTAAAATTAGTCTGAGTCTTGCTTTATTAAGGCTTTAAATTTAAAAAACCAAAAAATAAATATGGAAATAAAGAGATTAGCGGTTTGTATATTAATTTTTTGCTTTGCGTTTTCCCCAACAGTTTTAGCTCAAGATACTTCTAGAGCAGTGTTAAATTGGCTAGCAACACTAGGAAGCTGGACATTGCTTCTTTGGTTAATTGGTGGTGGACTCATATTTTTTGGATTTATTATATTAAGGCCACTTGAACAGATTAATTTGTTTAAATGGTTTTGTTATATCGGGCTTTTTATTATTTTCATTGCAACATTTGGTGTAGAAATAACATATATTCTTCCCTATCTTGGTAAACCAGTTATCACATTTGCCACATGTGAAGGAATTTCAACAACAACACCAATAATACAAGAACCCATTAACAATTTTGTAATAGCAATTGCCTGTATTTTTGTTGGCAATGCCCCAGCTGATTTAACAGGTTATGCAATAGCAACATTCTTTATTTTTGGTGTTATTGCTCCACTTGGGGTTTTGATAGCACTATTCTACGAATTCACAGATTTTTTACAAAATAAAAATGTGAGAAACGTAATGGCATTTTTATCTGCGTTAATGGCTTACAGATTTTTATTAGCTACTCTGTTTACAGAAATATTGGGTTATGGTTTTGCAGGTTTAGGTCTTCTTCTTGTTGATTACTTCTTCTTCATGGTGCTCCTTAGAGTAATCAGAGGATTATGGGCAGGTTATGAAGCAACTGAAAAAGCTCTAGCTGTAGAAGACCGTGAAATACTTTCCAGTCTTATGAGGAGAAGGGACGATCTAATGCACACAATATCAGTAACTACGGATCCAACGATGCTAGCTGCCTATGAAGCTGATAAAAAAGCAGTAATCAAACAGATAAAAGAGTACGAGAAAAAAACTAGTATAACAAAGAAATAAAGACTTAGCTATTTTATCCTAAAATCCATTTTTATTAGTTTCTTAGTCTGTTCCCAAGTCTTTCTAAAGATATGTCCTTGTCGGCAACTACCTCACTAGGTTTTTCTGGTGCCTTTGTTACACTTTCAATATTATATTTTCCTCTATACACGTTGTGGTTAAACTCATTAGGTATCCTAGTCCAGCTGAAGAGAACCTTCGCATCATTAGGATGTAAACTTAAGTCCAATGCATCCAACTTTGGATCAATTTCAACATCAACATCTACGGATACAGGATTATTCTGAGTTGTTAGAGTAATCTTAGAGTCAGATATCACTCCATATAATTCTGCGAGAAACGGATCCATACCTGCTGTACCCATTTTTCCTTCACGCTTTACAACCAACTTATCATCGGCCTTTGTGAAATAAAGCTTCACACGTGGATATAATTTCTCCTTAAGATCTCCATCAGACACACCATCAAACACACCTGTTTGTTTTTTGAAAATTCTTCTATACACACCCCCTATTACAGAATCTATATAATTCCTAATCCCTTCCTCAGTAGTTGGTATTTCATCTTTGTATTTCGACCTTTCTGCTATGTAAGATAGAAGACTAGCAGCATCAGAAAAATCAATGCTATGGAGTGCCCTATCAAATACATAAGCAATCCTATCTAGTTTATCAGGTAACTGATCGATGGCAAGTTCTTTCTTGCAAAATCTCTCAAACATAATTATTAAACTAAAGTGTAAACTATTTAAATCTTTCGTTACTGTTACGTAACTACATTTTAAAAATAAAGGTGTTTGCCACAGATTTATACCCTACCAGAACTTTAATATCTCTAAAATTTCCTTTCTTTCCATTTTAAACTCTTATTATTACAAGTTAGAATTATTTTTATGGATATATTTGGTTTGACTTTACAAGAATTGATATTCAATCTTTTCCTCCCGTTTCTTTTCCTCTATATATTATTGTATGCTTTGCTCAGGAAATCCAAAATCTTGGGCAAATCAGAAGAAACCAATATACTGAATACAATGTTAGCTCTTGTGCTCTCAGCCCTTGGCATCTTTTCCCTTTATTCCTTGGGGTTGACAGTTTGGCTACCCTATCTTGCAGCATTCACAGCAGTAGCATCGTTTATCGTAATGTACTTTTTTGGTGTAGCTGGACAAGCTTTGAAAAGGACAACCTCATACATTTCCGGTGACGCATTCAAGACAGAGGATGAGAAAAAGTTTGAAGCTGGTATGAAGGATTGCGAGGCTATAGTGAAAAGACTGCAAACAGAAAAGGTCCCAGAGATTAGACAAAAATTATCTGAAACCCTAGATGCAAAGCTAGCAGAGCTAAAGCCAATAGCACAAAAGCTTGGCAAGAGCCTTTACGATTATGAATGGGGTAAAGAAAAAACAAAGTAGGTAGAAAAATGACCGATTTTATCATCCAAATTCTTCTCTTCCTTCTATCTTTCCTGCTCACATATGGCTTTCTCAGGAAATTGAAGATGTTTTACCAAACCACTAATCTTATTGTTAGTTTGATTATAGCTTTCTACTTCCTTTTTGCCTCAATATACTATTCTGAGGACATGGTGCAGATACTTGGCTATTCAACTCTTGCTTTGATCATAGTCTTTGCCATTGTGTTGATCTATTTTAGCATGAAGAAGTAGAAAGTATAAATTCCTTGAAAGTTAAATAAAGTTTATGGGCGTTAAACAACTCTTGATAACACTCTTCTTATTTTTGTTGTTGCTACCAAACATAGTTTTGGCTCAAGCTGATTTTTTAAGCACTATAGGATCTTTGCTTGGGCAATATGTAGGTATAATTTTCATCATTATTTTCGTCTTCATCCTTCTTCTAATAGGCGGAGCGATAAAGCTACCCACAAGTGGCTTTTCATTCAGTTTAATAATGTTCCTAGTCCTGATAGTCTTGGCTTTTGTTCTTCCTCAATTCATCAGTTTTCCAGATTACATGACGACAGTACCGGACAGTTTTAAATATTGGGAATTTCCAGAAGGTGCAAAGGACGCATTGCTACTCATTGGCCTGCCAAGAGAATGGGGGTATGTGCCAGCAATAATTTATCTGTTTATTCTGCCATTTGCAGCCATCTATGCGCTTGTCTGGTCTTTTCTTACTACTCTAGCGATCATTCCACAATCAAATGTAAATAAACTATTGGCACTGATAATAGCTTTTCTCACCATTCCAATGGGATGGTTTGTGAAAATGGTTTGGTCCTTATTCAGCTTTATGGGTGCTTGGTCTGTTGCTATTTTTGCCGCAACATTCGTTGCCGGCATTTTCTTCCGTGGTGCTGGAATTACAGCCAAGGAACATGCAGAATTTAGAAAACATATTCAAATGGGAAAGAAAGGCGCAGGTGAAATGCTTAGAAGATTGAAAGAAGCTAGAAAAGGTAGGGTAGATGACATGAGGGTTGAAGCAAATTATGTTATCCAAGCAGCGCCAGCGCTTAACTTGGGGATAAGAGCTGTACAACATCTAAAAGATGCAGGAAACCCAGGAGTGCCTGATCAAGATGTACCAAAGCATATTGATGAAGCTATAAGAGAACTGGAAAAAGAAATTTAATTTATTAGAAAACTATGATAAATTAAATATACTGAGTTGGAAAGAAAATGAAAAAACAAAAGATGAACACATTGGAAAAGGTTTTTGTAGTTTTTGTCATAGCTGTCTTTGCAATCATAGCCGTCAAACAATTCTTAACAGTAATGAATCAAGAGGGCGCTGGAGGAGCTCAGACAGGAGGAATCTTCTCATCTTTTTATTTCGGTTGCGTAAAGGCCGATAGCAACATCAAATGCAGCTGGCTTGGCTGCCCTGCAACAGGAGAGCTTTTGATTTTCTTGAACGATGGGAGCTTCTACAAAGATGCTAATAAATCAGCCGGAGAATTTACGTTTGGCCCCATGAAGGCAGGAAGCTATTCGTTTGTCTTGACATGCGGCGAAAAAACCGCTACTTACGGTCCTATTGTTATAGGCTAGGTTTTTATTTTTAATAATCAATAATTTAATTGATAGAATGCAGTCCAGAAAAGCATTTCTTACGTTTCTTGTGTGCAGTATAGTTTTAATTACTTTGATTCAAGAAGTTCGGGCTCAGACATTATGGGACTTGATAAGGAATTTTCTTTTTCCTCCATTAGAACCAGCTGTAACTGGAGGCACTGGAGGATGTGTATCAGGAAGTTGCAAGTGTTCTTGTGGAGCAAACGAAGACTATGTTGGCAGTTGTGCCAATTCTGCATGTGGTCCCGGTGGAGGAAAATGTTGTGCACCAAAAACAACCACAACAACACAACCAACAACCACAACAACTACTAGGCCACCAACTCCTACAACGACAACTACCACAACAACACAACCAACAACCACAACAACTACTAGGCCACCAACAACAACCACAACTCAACCTACAACAGCTAATTGTAATAACAATGGACACTGTGATGGTTGGCCGGAGGATTGCGGAACATGTCCAGGAGACTGTAAGTGTGGACCAAACGACTATTGTCCACAAAATTGGTGTGTGCCCAAACCCACAACAACAACCACCACAATACCAGGCGGCACAACTACAACACAACCACCCTATGGACAATGCTCGGAAGGAAGTAGTTGTAGTTGCACTTATTGCGGATCAAATGAAGAATATACCGGCCCTTGTGTAAAGACTGGGTGTCTTAATGCTCAAGGATATTGTTGTAAACCCAAACCTCCATCAACAACCACCACCACAACTCCTCCAGGAGAATGTTGCTGTCATATCAAAACACAGTACATAGATGTAACAGACTGCATGTCCAATTGTGAGTATGCTGGTGGCACATGTCAAGGTCCTTGTCCTTGTGGAGGTGGAGGAACAACAACAATCCCACCAACCACTCTTCCAGTACAACCAGAGGTCTGTGCTGGTTCATGCATTACTGACTGTGCTAATTGTGAAGCTAGTTGTAAAGCTGCAGGAAAAGAAGTTAAACAAAGCCAATCAATGAATTGTGATGCAAGTCATGCTGGTACAGAGTGTTGTTGCGTATGTGGGCCTGCAGGTGGAACACCACCTCCAGGCGGATGTTACTCTGAATATTGGAAAACATGGGTTTCTAATGGAGGAACATGTTGTCATAGCCAAGCAGGTAGCGATCCAAAAGCAAAGGATTGTCATTATGACATTCAAGACACTGTGAAGTGTGTAAATGGTCAATTTGTCCATCTTTCTTGGTCACCTTGTCCTTCTGATAAATGTTGTGACCCACAAGGCAACTGTATTGATTGTGGAGAAGTAACAGCATGTGGAGATAGAGAGTTCTGTACAGTAGATTGTGAAGGGTGGTGCACTAGAAATAATAAGATTGTTGACAATTCTTATTCTGCACATTGTGATTCTTCTAATACTGCATCACAACAATGTTGTAAATGTAAAGCAGGAGGAACTCCTGTATGTTGTCAACTTATGAATTACAATACATATGCAATTATGTATGGCGCTTGTACTCCAGACAATTTTCATCAAGTTGATATGAGTCATTGTGGTGGGGGACCTTGTTCTGGAATTTGTAGAGCAGGATGTAATCCGGGAGAAAAATCTATTGGTAGTGGAGCTTCAGCAGGCTGTTCAGACCTACCTGGTTATACCCAAGGTGAAATCCATGCTATGGAATGTTGTGTCCCCGCCCAGTCTTATACAAAATACTGTTGGTCTGGCGAACCTTGTGACAATACAGAAATTAGTTGTAGTTGTTCATATGGCGAATGTACACAATGTGGAACGGATGAAGAATGTGTAAACCATATGTGCAGAAAGAAATCAGAAACAGAAGAGTGCAGTGGTATTACAGTAGAAGGAGTAGGTGGCATAACACTACATGCGTACTGTTCAGACAGATGCTTGGGTGACGAACAACAAAAAGCCTCTAACGAATGTTATCAAAAAGGAAATAAATATTGCTGTGTCCCCTCAGGTAAAGCTCCTTTCTCATACATACCTAGTTTAGTTTGTATGATACCTTTCGGAAGGGAGACAGGAACATGCGACAAGTATAATCCATATTTATCAGGAGTTTGGATGTATGCACCAGCAGGCACATGCACATCTGCAGGTCAATCCTGCCAAGCAAACAGTAACCAGTGTGCAAATACTGACACGAGCTGCGGATTTTATCCCAATTGCATAAGTTGTAAAGATTTAGAACATTGTCGTGGTGGTTATTGGCAAAGTTATGGTTGTTACAGACAAGAATGTTATGGAGGCTCATCGACATGTACAGAAGAATGTTGTCAAGCTTTTGATCCCAATGCTCATTGTGTAAGTGATGGACGTCATCCACCTTTATGTCAAGTTGTGCCTGGACCTAATGTTTGTTGTTGTTACATTACCGCGGAGAAAACACAAGCATGTATTTCAAAAACCAGTTGTGAAACTGAAGGATCATGTATAAGCTCTTGTCCATGTGGCGGTGGAACAACTACGACTACTACATTACCACCAACTTGTTCTTGCACTTCCTGGTCTAATGTAGGTTGCGGCCAAGGTGGTTGCGCTTCAGATCAAATGTATCAGACAAGAAGCTGCACTGGAACAAACTGTCCAGCCACGTCTCAGTGTGCTGGTCCCAATTATGGCTCATGGGTAAATCAAGGATGTGGAGCAAGCTGTGGTACAAGCACTTGCTCTGCTACTCAACAATGCCAGAAGAAAACTGACAGCTATGGGTGCGCTGCTGACCAGTACCAATGTGTGTCAGCTGTTGAATGTGGAGGAACGACCACGACTACAATTTATGGTACTACGACAACGACATTACCTTGTTTGGCAGAAGGACAATCAGGAGCTATAGTACCAAATCATCCGGTATGTTGCGCCGGTTTAACTTATTCATCCTGTGACGCACCAGATTCTAACAATGTTTGTCCCTTTGACAGATGTGCAGGTGGTTTCTTCTGTACAAATTGCGGGAATGGAGTATGCGGGCTTGGAGAAAACAAATGCAATTGTCCACAAGATTGTGGCGGTCCAACAACCACCACTTTACCAACAGGAATTCAGTGTGATGAGTGTTTTGCAAACTCAAAATGTAAATGCACATTGACAACGGGGTGCACTAATGGAATATGGTCATTACAAAACACACAAGGAACCCCCTTGAGTTCAAGTTTATCACAACAGTTTCCACAAACTCCTCCGGCTACTGTCGAATTCACTCCTAATAACACAGGCACGATAACTGTTAGAGCAATGTGTTGGACAAACAATCAAGTTTTAACTTACACTCTGCAGGTAAAACAGCGACTTGTTAAATGCGATGATGAGTGCACTGTTAACAACAACTGCTATTGTTCGGTCACTGGCTGTCTTGATGGCACATTCACAGCAGTACTTGGAGATACTGTGCTGAAATGGAAAGATCCAATAGGTAGCACAAGCTACAGTATATCCTTCATTCCAGAGAAAGTTGGCACAATTGATGTTGATGTTAACTGTAACAATCCTGTCAAGAGTGGTACAGCACAGATTCCTGTGACTGGGAAAGTGGGAAAGAAGTTCTCAGCAAGCAACTTCAAATCCAAACAAATTGACAATTCTTACAAATTAACACTCGATTATATAAATAATCTTAACGAGGATGTGATCATAGTTTTCACCAAGAACGGCGATGCTGTGAACAAAAAATTCACTGCAGAGCCAGGAAGCGGAACAGCATCAGTTACATTTGACTGCGATACATTGGAATCTGGCAGCTACATGATTTCCTGGAAAGCATACAAGAGTTCAAACAAAGAAGACCCGATAGCTTGGTCAACACCAGATGAAATGAAGGAAATAGAATGTTGATGAAAAAAATTGTAGCAGTACTTGTCCTGATTTCGTTACTACCGTCCTTGGCCTTAGCAGATGTTTATTGTGGGAGTTGTAAAGTCGGAGATTGCACCTGTAACATAGATACCTGTGATTCGGGAATCATTGATATATTTCCCAGCTTGTCATGTAGCGTCACTCCAACTTACGAGTTCACTTTCTCAGATGGTATTTTGAGATGGAATCCAGAGACAGCAAGGAGTTATTCAGTAAAAGTCCTATGCTCAGATGGTGAGACGCAGTCAGACTGTGAAACCATCACTGCGAAATTATCTACGGCAACAACCACGACAGCCATATTTACAACCACCACTATACCACCAAAACCAGATGGCGGCTACGTATTCTGGATTTTGCTCTTAGTCATCATAGCTCTCATCGCTTTCGCAGTCTACTATTTCTATTTCAGGAAGAATCCAGCAAAATCATATGAAGAACTTTACAGAAAATGGAGAAAGTGAATAAAGCTTTTAAATCTATCCGTTCAAATAAACAATTAGTTTATTCAATAACAGTTCAGTAAAAACTAATGATCACGAGGTGTACTCACAATGATAGAAAGTTCAGGGAAAACAACACCACAAGTATTAAAGAAAGAAGAATTAGAAAATTTATATTTAAAACAAAAATTACCTATTTATAAAATTGCGAAAAAATCCAATTTTAGTCATAATTTTAAAATTTATGAATTGATGAATGAATTTAATATAAAAACGAGAAATCATTCTGAAGCACTAAAAGGAAGGCCTATGATTAAAAAAAGGTCAAAACTTTCTTCTAAAATTTTGAATTCTATTGAAGCAGTGACTTTATTCAAATCATTGGACCTATCCTCCCTTAAAACAAGTGAGGAAAAAGCAAATTTTGTAAAAGGCTTTGCTGATGCGGAAAGTTCAGTGACGATTTTTAACAATTGGGATAACAAGCGTCTTAAATATAAGAGAAATTATAAGATTGCAATTTATAATTCAGATAAAGATCTAATTGAAAGAGTTCAAAGTATTTTATCTTCTTTAGATATTAAATCATTTTTATATAAGATATTTCCTAAAAATAATTTTGGAAAAAAACTAAAATATGAGCTCGTCATCAGTCATAAATCACTTGATAGATTTGCAGAAATTGTTGGCTTTAATTACCCAGAAAAATTCGAAAAGTTAAACAAAATAATTGGAGGTGAATAAATGGCAGAAGAACAAGAGAGAGCAGAGGACAATGTCATATTCGTTGGAAATTGATTGTTGTAAGAGCAACATCAACCACATGGAAACCTTCTATGGCTTATGTCCTTGGAGTGATAACTCAGTTCAACAATGGCATGAACGAGGTGCTGATAAAGGCTAGGGGAAGGGCGATCTCTAGAGCGGTTGACGTGGCAGAGATTGTCAGGAGAAAGTTCGTGAGCGATGCGAAAGTAACAAGCATCGAGATAGGAACTGAGGAAAAGGAATTGGAAGACAAGACGAAGATCAACGTGTCGTCAATAACAATAACATTGCAGAAGTAGATTCTTTGCTTTCAGTTTTTAAATTTTTTTCTACCTCTCAAGTATGAAAGACTTCTTGTGTACTGGTATTTCTTTGACCTGCTGTATCAGCATTTCTCTCCTATCACCAACACCGACAACTTGCTCCTCATCCAATATCTTTCTCACCCTCTCGAGCTTCCTTGATTTTTCTGCATAGACCGTCATCAATTTTTCTTCTTTAGCAACTGTGTCATTCAATTTCTTGTAGAGCAGCACACCAGCTCCCCTGTCTTTCGGTGCACCGGCCGCTCTCGCAAGCTCGCTGACAGCAGTGTTGTTCAACCAGAGCACGACTCCCTTCTTGTCGGCTGCTATGTCCAGTCCATATTTTCCAATTTCTATTTCATCCGGCTTTATGTCCCTCTCACCCCCTTGCATCATGATTATCTCCCTCAGCTTGTCCTCGGCTTTTCCCGACTTTAAGATTTCAAGGGCAAGTTGATAGCCATTCTTTTTTCCGGCCATCTCAAGCAAAATTCCTGCCAGATGAACAGATTTGTCGATCAAATCAGGCACAGTTCTCTTTCTTATAATCACTTCCAACGCTTCTTTCGCTTCGAGCGCAGATCCTATGGTGTAGCCTATGGGCTGCTCCCCATCTGTTATAGCACATTCAACTTTCATGTCAAGCTTCTTTCCGAGTTCGATGAAATCTTTTGCGAGAAGGTTCGCATCACCAATCGTCTTCACCTTTGTCCCTCTTCCAGTGGGTATATCAATCACTACAAACTTTGCTCCCACGGCTTTCTTTTTTCCCATGATCGACGGCAGAAGCAAAGGATCTATTTCTAGCGGATATTCAACTTGAATAAAAATATCATCAGCGGGGGCAAGGTGCAATGATCCACCCCAGACAATACAACCGTTGGTTTTCTCAATTACTTCTTTCATTTCTTCTATGTCAAGATCGACTGGCATCAATACTTCAGCTCTATCTGCACTGCCAGTGGCGCTAGTGATAGCTCTTGAGGAAGTTTTTGGAATTACCACGCCAGCAGCAGCAACTATTGGAACAACGAGCAGAGTAGTTTTGTCTCCAGGAACACCTCCAATTGAATGTTTATCAACGATAATTTTCTTATTCAGCTCCAGTTTTCTCCCAGTTTCAACCATCGCCAGCGACATATTCGCTGCCTCGTCGATGTCAAGCCCTTTTGTGTCGAGAGCTGTTACAAATGAAGCAATTTCAGTCTCACTCAAGTTTCCATCAACAGTATCTTTCACTATTTGCAAGATTTCTTCGTACGCCAGCTTCCTCCCCTTCAGTTTGTTCTTTATGTATTGAAGAGAAGAGGGAAACATTGCAATATCAACATCAACATCCGCACTGTCTTTCAATTTCAGGATGTTCCCGACTTCCTCGCTTATACCAATCATTCCTTTAGGGACAATCTTAGTCGCGATGTTCACGATTCCAGTCAGTTGTTTTTTATCAAATTTTATAACAACTCTTGCCAAACTTCTTATCCCCAGATCTTCAGCATCCTCTTTATTCATCAGCACAATCGGCTTCCCGCCGGTCTCGAGTCCCAAAAGCTTTGCTCTTAGTCTCATTTCACCACGCATTTTCCCTTCTCACACATACAAGATAAATTTGGTTTTGGAGATAAAATTTGCGGGCAGAAAATGACTTTCGGGCAGTTGGTTTCATTGAATGATTTGACGTTCACGCACTCCCATTGAGCTCCAGCTGTTTCTGAGCAACAGTTCGTGATTTTCCACTGGCATTCGAAATCCAGAAAGCAGCTATCTTTTGAGGAAAAATAAAAAATAATAACAATCGCTATGCAACAAATAACAATCAGCAATTGTACTAGTTTATTCATCGCTTCCACTCTTCCAAAGCGGCTTTCAATTCCATGTGTTTTTTAGAATACTCTCCAAGCGGAATTTTTTTCATGGCAGCATCCACAGCTTGTCTGATTGCTTTTGCTCCTGCCCTCGTTCCAAATTTGTGGCCATGTATTCCGCCCCCAGCCTGAATCACGACATCATTTCCATATATTTCTATAACTTTTTGAATCAAGCTCGGGTGCAAACCACCCGATGCAACTGGCATCATTTGCTTGAACTTCCACATTTTTTCTTTAAGAGCTTTGCAATTTTCTATAACTTCTTTCCTAGTTTCAAACATTTTGCCAACAGCAGTTCCGACATGTAGCTGATCCAATCCAACTATTCTTGCCAATTTCGCTATGACTTTCATTGAGATGCCATGCTTGGGATTTTTTGTAAAAGCGGCGTGTCCAGCGCGATGACCATGAAGAACAAGATCAAAATTTTTATTTCTCAAATTTTGCAATGCAGACCAACCAACTGTGATCATATCAATCATAGCATATTCATTTCCACAACTTTCAACAATTTTAGCCCTTTTCAGCATCTCTTCATTCTCTGCAGTTATGTTTATCATGTAAATTTTCTTCTCACCGGTCTCTCTTTCAGCAATTTCTTTCATTTTTACTGTTCTATGAAGCCTGTTTTCGAACTTGTTGAATGATTGTCCACTCAAATTCTCATCATCCTTTACGATATCACAGCCACCAATCCAAGCGTCATAAGCTACCTTAGCATGATCTTCTGTTTTCAGTCCAATTTTTGGCTTGATGATTGTTCCTATCAGAGGCCTTTTTGGAATCCCCAAAAGTTTTCTTATTCCAGATATCCCAAATTTTGGTCCTTTAAAACCTCTTAACAATTTTTCAGGAAAATGTATATCGTTCAACCTCAAATTTTTCAGATTCTTCATCCCGAAAACATTCCCAGCCACACTGCTCAGAATATTTGGCATATTGCCAGGTTCGAAAAGATCGAGAGGATAGGCAATTTTTATTTCATTTCCCCTTATCTCAAAAACTTTTGCAGCCAATCTCTTTACATATGGTTTTGTCGTTGTGGTTTCGGTCCATGTTCCTATAGAACTCTCAGCAGCAACTCCACCAGCAGCCTCTTTCAAATTCATCCGTAATGGCTCAATGAAAAAGTCGCACACCAAATCGTTTTTGTCAGGTTTATAATTTAAATTGATGTAATCTTCATTTTTCATTTCAATATCCTCAAAATCTGTTTTGGTTTGTAAATTCCCTTTTCTGTTATTACAGCAGAAACAAATTTCCAATCTGTTACATCGAATGCAATGTTTCTAATTTTTACCCCTTTCAATCTGCTAGGTTTTAACAATTCTTCGTAAACCTCCCTAGTCGGCCTTTCCTCAATGACAAACTTTTTTCTTTTGTCAAACTTCAAAGTATTGGCAGCAACGTAAAATGGTTTTTTATTTTCTTTTGCAGCAAGTGCCAATAGGGAAGTTCCAATTTTATTCACAACTCCATTTTTTCTGATCGAGTCTGCACCAACAATGACAGCATCAACATCCTTCATAAAAAAACCAACAGCATCGTCAGTTATCAAAGTAACTGGAATTTTTAACTTTGCCAACTCTTTCGCAGTCTTTACCCCCTGTTCTAAAGGATCTGTTTCTGTTGCTATGATGGAAATTCTTTTTCCCTCTTTCCAAGCCTGTTTTATTACAGCCAAAGCCTCTCCAGAATGGCAATGGGTCATTATCTTGTAATCCTTTTTAATCAGTTTACTACCTTTTTTAGCAATTTGTTTAGTGGCATCATCAAGCTGTTTTAGCAAATTGTTTATTGTTTTCAGACTTCTTTTTTTCTTAAGAATTTCCAGACAATTGTGCAATACGACAGCAGTAGGTCTTGCATTCTCAAGTATCATCGTAGCCACTTCGAACTTCAATCCAAACCCATGCTTCTTGCAAAACTTTCTAAGATAATACAGAGAATAGATTGCTATCTGCTTTGCCCCTTGGACTTTGACAGACTTTATTTTTCTAGCAACTTGTGCAGGACTCTCCATATAAATTCAAATTCGTTTTACTAAATAAAAAGTGTGAGATTCAAAGAACAAAACGAAGAATTAATTGAACGCCTGATAGATCAGGGGATTTTGAAGACGCCTGGAATAATTCATGGCTTTCATAAAATAATGAGACATAATTTTGTGCCAAAAGAATATTTGCATTCTGCATATGAAGATGTAGCATTGCCATTAACGAATGATGTAGGAGGGCCAACCATTTCACAACCCCTGACTGTAGCAACTATGCTAGAAGCTTTACAGCCAAAGGAAGGAGAGAAAATTTTGGATGTGGGAACGGGAAGCGGCTGGCAAACTTGTTTATTAGCTTACTGTGTTGGCAAGAGTGGTAATGTTGTTAGTATAGATATTGACAAGAGAATGTATGATTTTGCAAAAAAGAATATAGATAAAGCCGGATTAAAAAACATCCTAATAGTTTTAGGCGATGGCTCAAAAGGATATGAAAAAGAAGCTCCTTATGACAAGATAATCGTCTCCGCTGCTGCGCCAAAATTACCAGAACCATTAAAAAGACAAGTTAAAATTGGTGGAAGGATTGTTGCACCTATAGGAAGAGTATCTGAGCAGCAGGTTATAGTTTTCGATAAAATTTCTGATAACCAATTCAAAGAGAGAAGTCTTGGATGGTTTGTTTTTGTCGAGCTGGTAGAAAAATGATTTAAGCAGCAGGTTCCAAATTAATCATAGAGAAGATGGGCTTATTAACCGAAACAATAGCTGATACTTTCAATTTTTGGAAAAACTATTTCTTTAAGATTCTCCTTTATCAAATCTTCTTTAGCATTTTTTATGTAATTGGTGTAGCAATATTATTTGGCGGAATTGCTTTTGGAATATTACCTTTTGCAATATTACCTGGCGGCCTCAGTTTATAAACAATCTCAAACTTACTTTTTGGACCCCTAGTGGTTATATTGGTCATCGGTATAATCATCATAGTAATTTTTAGCATTGTTCAGGGAGGAGGATATCCTCTAATTGTAAAGCAAATTGCTGAAGAAGATAAAATAGAAATTTTCAAAATTTTCAAGAAATCTTTAAAGAAAGTGCATAAAATTATAGCATTGACGATAATGCAGTCTTTACCTATAGTCATTATAACAATCCTAGTAGCAGGAGTAGCGTATATGTATGTTATATCATCTTTTATGCCACTTATAAGTGGTTTGACAACAACAGGAAGTGTAGTTTTACCTGCTTTGAAGATAACTGGAATGGCAACGATGTCGGAAATGATGATAACCTCAACAACATTTTTGCCTTTTATTCTAGTTATCATTGCAGTTTTTTTAATAGCTTTTTACTTTACCACAAGGCTTTGGCTTTCTCTACCTGTATTGATGATAGAAGACTTAGGTGTAATAGGAAGTTTGAAAAAAAGCTGGGGAATGACAAAAAGAAAGTTTTGGTCAATATCAGGAACCATGCTAGTTATGGTGATAATCGTGGGAATAATAAATTTCATTGTAAGTCTTGCTTTCAACATTTTGAATTTATCTGTTATAAGCTATATTATAGATTATTTGATATTTACTCCCATTTTAGCAATTCTCTCAACAATCTATTACTATCATGTGAAAACAGAGAGAGAACCATTATAGATAGGGTCACATTTTATAGAAAAAATTTAATCATTTAAACCAAAAGATTATAATTGGTAGAAAAGTGATTTATGATTTAAAAACAAATTATGGTTTATGTTCAAGATTTACGGTCTTATCGGAATCTTGATGATTGTCTTCGCCGAGTTCTGCATTTTCTTTAAGATTGAGCCTTTCGACACTTGGTACATTCCCATCATCTGGTTCGGCTACATTTTTGTCGTCGATGCCATCGTTTTTACCTTGAAAAGAAATTCGATGCTGTGTAACAGACCGAAAAAACTTGCGCTTGCTCTCTTCCTCTCAGCTATCTTTTGGTTGATATTCGAATTCTACAATATTCATTTAGGCGGATGGCATTATGCCAGCTCACTCAGGCCATCCTTTCTTTTCTTTTTCATGGGATTTTTATCGATTTCTACAATCGTTCCCGCTGTTTTTGAAACACAAGAGCTGGTAGAGCAACTTCATCTCTTCACCAAGGTGAGGTTTAAGTTTAAAATCTTTTTGAATAAATACATCCTGAACACTCTGATTGTGGTTGGCTTAATTTTTTTAATAACACCTTTTCTAACAATCACCCCGTGGGCATGGGTGCTTGTCTGGACTGGTTTCATTCTCCTCATGGACCCTATCTTGTTTCTCTTTCACAATGAAAAATCTTTGATAATGCAGCTGAAGAAGAAGAAATTCAACACCATCATTTCTGTCTTTGTAGCTGGCTACATCTGCGGCTTCCTCTGGGAGTTTTGGAACTATTGGGCAACCACAAAATGGTACTACACCGTTCCTATATTGGAGAACATAAAAATATTTGAAATTCCAGTTTTGGGGTTTTTTGGCATATGGCCCGTTTGCCTTGGAGCTGTACGTCATGTTCAGGTTTGTGACATTCCTGTTTTCAAAAAGATTCTGGGGCGGAATAATAAAATAACATGGGGTCGCTGGGATTTGAACCCAGATTAACAGGTTTCTTCATCTTTTATCTGCGCTCCATTCAAAAGTGCTGGAGCCTGCTCTTAATTGCTAATTGATAAATTAGCAAGTCTTAGCCAGATTGGACCACGACCCCCTTTTAATAACCTAACTAACTATAATGTTTTTATTCGTTGTGGTTTAAAACTATTAAGTGGTTATATGGAAATTCCAAACCATGTTGCAGTGGTATTAGATGGAAACAGAAGGTGGGCTCGTGTCCATGGTTTGCAGCCTTGGAAAGGTCATGATTTTGGTTCCAAAAAATTTGAAGATTTTCTGGAATGGTGCTCAGAACTGAGAATACCACAAGTTTCTGCCTATGTTCTTTCGACTGAAAATTTAAACAGATCAAAAAAGGAGCTTGATGAAATATTCAAAATCGCTTATGAAGCTTTGGAGAAATGGGAGAAAAAGGAAGATAGTGTTTTTGATAAATACCAAGTTAAAGTTAGGTTTGTTGGCGATTTGGAAAAACTTCCTCCAAAGCTTGTAAGGTTGATGAGTAAACTTATGCGGAGAACAGCAAAATATCAAAAAAGAGTACTGAACTTCATGGTAGCTTATGGAAGTAAATTTGAACTAACTCATGTTATGAGAAAGATCGCAGAAAAGGCAATGAAAGGTGGGAGGATTGAAATAACAGAAAAAGATATAGATGCCAACTTGCTTGTGCCCGTTCCAGTAGATCTGGTGATAAGGACAGGGGGTATGAGCAGATTGTCAAACTTCATGCTTTGGCAGGCTGCTTACGCAGAGTTTTATGTCACTAAAACGCTTTGGCCAGACTTTTCAAAAAGAGAATTTGTGAAAGCAATCAAGTGGTACAATTCTGTTCAAAAAAATTTTGGTAGATAAAGTGGATGTCATAGTAGTTGGTGCAGGTCCTGCTGGTTGTAGAACCTCAGAGATTATTGCAAAACATGGTTATGAAGTTTTAATTCTTGAGGCGCATCCAACAATAGGTGCTCTGGTTCAATGCACAGGCCTTGTGAGCAAAAAGATAGGCAAAATTCTAAAAAGAATAATTTTGAATAAAATCAAAAAAGCAAGGTTCTATTCCGGTACTGAATATTTTGAAATTAAATCAAAACAGCCGATGCTACTCTTGGATAGAAGGGAATATGATATATTTTTGGCAAATAAGGCTAGAAAGGCCGGGGCAACTATAAAATTTTCAACAAGATTTTTAAATTTCAAGAACTACACAGTTTTCACAAATCATGGAAAATTTGAAACAAAAATGTTAGTTGGAGCAGATGGTCCAAATTCGTCTGTTGCCAAGTCTGTGGGAATAAAACTACCTAAAAATCTATTGTGTGGCATGCAGGTGAATGTAGAATCAAGGTTCGATTCAAACACACTCGAGTTGCATTTTGGCTCAAAAACTGCTCCAGGATCTTTTGCATGGGTTGTACCAGAGAACGAAAATATAGCGAGAGTTGGCTTGATGACTACAAAAAACCCTAACAAATATTTGGACAGATTCTTGAAAAGAAGAATTGGCGATACAAAAACTTTTAACAAAACCGGGGATGTCATAAGATACGGTATGATAGAAGAATCGGTTTCTGATCATGTTTTATTGGTTGGTGATGCTGCCTGCCAAGTAAAACCATTTTCTTTAGGAGGTTTGGTTTACAATAAAATCGGGGCAGAGGTTGCAGGTAGAGCAATCGTAAAAGCTCTAGAGCAAAACAATTTTTCAAAGGAATTTTTATCGAAAAATTATGATGAGAAATGGAAGGAAGAGCTTGCTTGGCCAATAAACCAAGGAATGCTCTTCAAATGGATATTTTCTCAGATTTCTGACAAACCTTTAATTTTTGACATTATTAGAGCTTTGAATTTACCCAAGTTTGCCAATCTTCTGGACATCGATTTCTTGCAAAAATAGAAGCCCTGAGAGAGAACTTATATAAAGGTTCATATTTTGTGGACTTTAAAGAAGGTGAGATTTGAGCACACTGGAAGATTAGCTCTTATAACCATATCTTTTATAATCAAATATGCTTAATGTTTTCTTAAGACGGTTATAAATCTTTCTTCAAATTTCCAACTTGTATTATTCCTTCATCAGTAAGTGTGTATTGCATTATTTTTCCTTTTTTGATTCTACGAGTGTAATGATAGAAATCGGTAAGTCTATCTAGATAGTTTGATACCAGAGAACGACTTCTATTTACTTTTTTTGCTACACTATCAACCGTTGCTTCCCCAACTTCCATAAGGTATAAAAGTGTATTTATCATTACGGATGAAGGTCCTGTATTATATCCACGCATGCATATTGGATCGTATCCACCAATAATTGTTGGGGATGGTTCTTTAAATTTCTCCATTTCTCTTTCGAGGTTGTTAATACGTGCATCGAGCTTGTTAATTTCTCTATCAATTTTTGTTATGCTCTCGAAGGTTTCTTCAAGTTTCTCAGTCAAATTATACACCTTATAATTAATGAAGAAACAGTTAAAAATTTAAACACGTGTGCGAGAGGTGGGATTTGAACCCATAGGGAACCATTTCTTCCTAATCTTATCATAGTATTAAAAATTCTATCTTTAACATATTTCTCTTTCCTATCTTTTCATTTAAACCTTATTATTATTCTTTCAGTCTCTTCTTCTGTTGGTATTTTACCTTCAATCACTATTTTACCATCAATTGCAATAGCAGGAGTCATCATCACACCGTATTCAATCATCTTGTTTATATCATACACATGACCAACTTCTGCTTTAATTCCAATTTTTTTGACAACTTTTTTGACTATTTCTTCTGTTGTTTTACACTTCGGACAACCTGAACCCAATATTTCTATTTTCATTCAATCACCTCACAAATGCTCCATAAATCAAACCTGATAAAGTACAGAATGTTGTTATAAGGATTGCATAAACCAAAGTCCTTTTCGTTCCCATTATTTTTCTTACAACAAGTATGCTTGGAAGAGATATCACTGGGTCCGCCAACAAGTAAGCAAGCAAAGGTCCTTTTGCCATGCCTAATCCCAAGAACATTTTAGCCATAGGTACTTCGACTAAGGTTGGAAAATACATGAATACTCCAAACAAAACAGCGCCTAGGTTTGCAAGGATTGTATTAGAGCCGACATAATTAACTAAAGATTTTTCTGGTATTAGTGAAGTCAAAACACCTGCAACAAAGATACCGGCTAAGAGCAACGGAAATATTGTCTTGAAAAATACCCAAGTTTCCTTTAACCAACTTTTTATCTCTTCTTTCTTGAAAGAGAGTTTAAGTTCAACCAGCAACAACGAAATCAAACCAACCAGTCCTATTGTTTTTATTTCTGTTCCTATTTTTGATGCTCCAAGAAGGAGTATTGCAAATAAAGTAGCGAAAAATATCAGTAAATAATTATGTTTAAATTCATCCAAGATTTTTCTAGTAAATGGCTCGCCTATACCATCCAGTTTCCTTTCTTCCTCTCTAACTAATGAAGAAACTAATTCTTTATCTTCACCATCCTTTTCTTTGAATAGTTTAGATATTATGACACCTATCATAATTGCAAAAGTAACTGACAGTATTATTCTGGAAATGGCAAAATCCCAACCCAAAACACTGCCTGTAAAGATTATTGCCAAAATATTAGTGGCTGGAGCTGTATACAGAAATGCTATAGCGGGACCTATGCCAGCACCCTTCTTTTTTATTCCAGCAAACAAAGGCAGTATGGTACAGGAGCAAACAGCTAGCAATAAACCGGCAACTACAGACAATAGATAGGCTTTGTATTTCGCCACATTCTTTCCAAGATATTTTGTTATTTTCTCTTTAGGAAGCAGGGCAGACATCGCACCTGCTATGAAAAATGCTGGTACTAAGCAAGTCAGCACATGAGCTCCCAAATAATCTATCAATGCATAAATTCCTGAAACAACAGCTTTCAAAACTATGTCATAAATCATTTACTAATCTCCTTCATAAGTTTGATTAAATCAAATATTTTTTTGTCAGTTACACTGTAAATGACCATTTTGCCTTCTTTTCTCGATGTTATTATCCCCGTATTCTCAAGAATCTTCAAGTGTTGTGAGACGGTTGGCTGGGCTTTTTTAGTAAGTGGTACGAATTCGCAGGCACAAATTTCCTTTTTCTCCAGAAGTTCTATTATCTTTAATCTTGTTGCGTCTGAAAGTGCCTTAAATATTTTTGATGACATTTAAAACATATTGATATATTCGAATATATAAATATGACATAAATTCAGAATCTTTTGGAATTTCATGCAGGAGGTGGGATTTAAATCCGGAAGCCCTGAGTGGGACTTGAACCCACGACCCCCTGATCACCAGCTTTCATCTTTTTGTCAAATGATCAGATACAAGTCAGGTGCTCTACCAACTGAGCTACCAGGGCAGTTAACTTCTTTCTAAATTATTTTATGGATTTTTATTCTTAACTAATTAAAATACAAATTCATTCTTATGAGGAAAAAATTTTGTCCCAAGTGCGGAAGAGAGACGGAAGACTTGCATAACGGTCTTTGTGAGAGCTGTTTTCTCTCAAAGGTTTCTGTTGTCCAAAAAATACCAGGAGAGCTAGTAGTTAAGGAATGCAGATTATGCAGCAAGTTTTTTGTAAATGGCTCTTCAGAATCTATAGAAAGCTCAGTCGAAACTTTTCTGGAAACCCTCCTCAAACAAAAAGACATTATCTCTGCATCCTACAGATTAAGCGGAACTAAAATCTTTCTTACGCTTAAACTGAAAAAAGACGGTTTGGAAAAAACAGAGGAAAAGGCTATCAATCTGGCTGTCAAGAAAATTATCTGCAAGTCATGCTCGATGAGGAACTCTGGTTATTTTCAGGCAACCTTACAAGTCAGGGCACCAGAAAATCTTTTGCCAGATATCAGGAATGAAGTTGAAAACCAAATTAACTATCTGAATAAATACGATAATCTTGCATTCGTATCAAATTTTCAAGAAGTCAAAAATGGGTTTGATGTTTTGATTGGATCAAAAAATTCGGCGAAACAGATAGCAAAAATCCTCAAACTCAAATACAGAGCAAAGATTAAAATTACAAGAAAGCTAAGTGGTAATATCAGTGGCAAAAAAGTCTATAGGGATACTATAATCGCTAGGGTGGAATGATGCCAAAAAAATATGAACCTACACCAGAAGAGCTTGAGTTAGCAAGGATAAGGATTCCAAGAGAAGGTGAAGTCTTGGGTGCGGTTGAGATGATGCTTGGTGGAGACAAACTGAAGGTCATGTGTGACGATGGCAACACGAGGATTTGCAGGATTCCAGGCAGGCTGAGGAAAAGGGTTTGGGTTGGAGCCGGAGACTTGATATTGGTTCAACCGTGGAAAGTGCAGAGCAATGAAAGGGGAGATATCATTTTCCGATACACCTCAACGCAAGCCAACTGGCTCAAGAGAAAAGGTTTTGTGAAGACGATTTCAATAGAGTGATTATATTTTCTTTCCTAGAATATAACCTAAATCAATGGGAAAATATTTATCATGATTTATACGATTTAAATATAATTGGTGATATTCAAAATTTTTTCCAAAACTCCAAATAAGAACTGTTTCATTTGGACTGTAGTCAATAGGCCTAACTACAAAAGTATCTTTTCTAGCATTCAATTTCCTTGCCAGACCTTTTGAAATAAGTCCATGTTTTATCAAGCCATTATAATGAATTGAGGATAAAAGTTGTCCTGAGCTAATAAGATATTTTGTCATATCACTACGGAATCTACTATAGAAATTCTCAATTCTTCTAGGAGTTTCTTTCAGTCTTTCGGCTTCTTGTTTAATCCATTCAGTATTTGGTACCTCTGATTCAAGGAAATTGGCGATTGTATTGATGGATTGAGAATTCAAAATATACAATTGCATTTTTTCAATATATTCTGATAACTCATCAATTTTCTGAGTGAATACTCTTGGAACAACCTCTTCTTCATTAAGTCCTGGTATTCTCAAACAAATTTCCAAGTTTTCTGAAAACATTATTAAAGAAGAGATATTAATAGATTTAAGCTTTATTTGCTATCTAGAATCTTTAAATTATTTTATTATCCAATCAAAAATAATTCAATAAAGTATTAAAATGATAGATTTTGTCAAAATTCCTGAGGAAAGGCTGAAGATTTTTAAAGAGAAAGGATGTGAAGCCCAAATAGAAAAATTGACAGGTTCTAAGATTGATGTCAATGAAGATATATCAATTGAATCTGAAGATCCGCTGATGCTCATCAGATTGAAGGAAGTGCTAAAAGCCTTTGGAAGGGGATTTGACCTGAACATTGCATTAAATTTACTGGACGAGGAATATTATTTAGAGACAATAAACATACAAGATTTTTGCGGCAAGTCCAAGGACAGGATGATAGTTATGAAAGGCAGGCTCATAGGCTCGGAAGGGAAGACAAAAAGATTAATAGAGAAACACACAAATGTAAAGATTGCAATTTATGGTAAGACTGTTTCAATTATAGGAAGATGGGATGAGGTTAAAATGGCAAGGCAGGCAATCGAGGGCTTGCTCTATGGAAGAAAACACACAACAGTTTATAGGTCTTTGACCGAGGGAAACAAATGGTAGAAGAAAGTATAGCAGAAAAAATGGCAAGGGACATGAAGGAGGTTTCTGTAGCCGAATTCTTCGAGAAGAACAGGCATCTGCTAGGTTACGAGAACTCGGCAAAAGCTTTGTTGACAGTTGTTAAGGAAGCTGTGGATAATTCTCTTGATGCGACAACGGAAGCAGGGATATTGCCAGAAATAAAAATTTCTCTCAAACCAGCTAATGCAGACAGATTCAAGATTATATCAGAGGATAACGGACCAGGTGTGATGGAAACAAAAGTTCCGCTTGCTTTTGGTAAATTTTTATATGGTTCTAAGTTCCACAGGCTTAGGCAATCTCGTGGAGTCCAAGGTTTGGGAATTCATGGAGCCATTCTATATGCTCAACTAACAACAGGAAAGCCAACAAAAATCACGACAAGCACGGGAAAGGACATTCACATTTTTGAATTGATGATTGATGTCACGAAGAACGAGCCTCACATTGTTTCTCATACCACACAAAAAAATCCAAACAAGTGGCATGGACTCAAAATTGAAATGGAGATAGAAGGTAAGTATGTTGAAAGAGCACAATCCGTTCCAGAATATCTGAAGCAGACGGCAATAGCAAACCCATATGCGCATGTAATCTTCGACGGGCCAAGTGGCAAGATGGAATTCGATAGAGTGACAAAAGAAATACCAAGACAGCCAAAGGAAATAAAGCCACATCCTTACGGTGTTGAGATCGGTCTTCTCAGAAGAATGCTTGCAACAACAAAGTCAAAATCCCTTCTCAAATTTCTGACCACTGAATTTTCGCGTGTAGGAAGAAACTCTGCTGAGCAGATTGACAGATTGGCGAAGGTAGGATTGAACAAAAAACCACAGCAGCTGACACCTGAAGAATCCGAGAGGCTACATAAGGCGATGCAAGTAGTCAGATTGATTGCCCCGCCAATTGACTGCCTTTCACCACTTGGAGAAACTCTTTTGAAAGAAGGTCTCAAAAAAGAAACTGGAGCTGAGTATGTTGTTGCTGTCACAAGATCACCAAGCGTTTATAGAGGAAATCCGTTCCAAATTGAAGTCGGTTTGGCTTACGGAGGCAATTTGCCATTAGATCAAACATCACAACTATTAAGATTTGCTAACAAGGTTCCATTGTTATATCATCAATCAGACTGTGCTATAACAGAAGCTGTGATTGATACAGATTTCAGACGCTACGGTCTTTCACAATCACAAGGACAACTTCCCGTAGGACAATTAACGATTTTAGTTCACTTCGCATCAGTTTGGGTCCCATTTACTTCTGAAGGAAAACAGGCAATAGCAAACTATCCTGATATTGTTAAGGAAATAAAACTTGCATTGCAAGATGCTGGCAGGGAGCTTGCGAGTTATGTCAGACAGCAGAATAAGCTGAGGGATAGACAGGTGAGAAGACAGATTTTTGAAAGATACATTCCAGTGGTTGCAGAGGCATTGGGCAAGTTAACAAATAAAGATCCTAAAACAATTTTAAATAAACTGCAAGACATGATTAAAAAGAAAACCGAGGTGAAGGAAATTGAAGGAAGCGAAAAAAAAGCTTGAGCAGCTTGGGGAAAAAACATTGCATGAAATCGAGAAGGGAGAGAATCCAAGTATAGAGATTCCGATACGTTCTTTGAATAATGTTGTCTATGATCCAAAAACAAGAATGATAACACTCGGAGACAAGACAGCAAAAAGATATTTCTTCAACGTCGCACATGCCAAAAAATTCATGCAAAGTTTTTTGGTTGCTTCATTCTGTAAAGAGCTTCAAGACCAAGAACTTCACACGAGCCTCAGAGATCTCTATTATGCTTTGAAAAGAACATTCCCAAATTCTCAAGAAAATACGTTCGATGAACAAACCGAAAGTGATCCTGTAATTGTAGATTTGGAAGTTGCACTCAATGTTTTGAGAGAGCAACTGCACTTGAATGCCGATGTGAGGGGAAGAGTCGTGGGAAATGTGACAATCGAAGATCGTGGTGATCTGGTTGATTGGGGCAAGCTTGGAAGCGGAGGCTGGGCAATTCCTTCAAACGTGGAAGATATAAAATTCAAAAAAGTCAGAGCAGATTACATACTTGTGATAGAGAAAAACGCAGCATTCGAGAGATTGCATGAGGATAAATTCTGGCAAAAACAGAATGCAATATTAATAACCACACAAGGCCAGGCAGCCAGAGGAACGAGAAGGCTGATACAAAGGCTGGCGACAGAGTTCAGCTTGCCGGTGTATGTTTTCACAGATGCCGATAGCTTCGGATGGTATATTTATTCTGTCATAAAGTACGGAAGCATTTCACTTGCCCATGTCTCTGACAGGTTGGGAACCCCAAATGCAAAATTTTTGGGTCTAACAATAAGCGATGTTGATGAGTTTGGATTGAAAGATTTCACGATCAAAGCAGAGGAAGTTGATACTAAAAGAGCGCAAGAGCTGCTCAAGTACGAGTGGTTCCAAGCTCCGGAGTGGCAGAAAGAATTGAAGCTTATGATACAGAGAAAGATAAAAGCTGAGTTAGAAGCTTTGTCAGGAAAAGGATTGAAATTCATCACAGAGACATATCTGCCGAAGAAGATCAAAAACAAAGAGTTCCTGCCTTGATTTTAGAAACTTGTGCGGGAGGTGGGATTTGAACCCACTGAAACTTTTTTCATGTAAATTACTTCCAAATTTTCAGAAATCTTTCTTTTCCTTTTAAAATATTTTTATAAGGAAACAATTCAAGGATAAAAGGTCCGTTATAGTTATTGACCTTAAACTTTTGAAATAGTGATTTAAAATCAATTTTTCCATCACCAATACACTTATGCTCATCGATTTTACCATCATTATCATGCACATGAACATCAATTACAAAGTCCTTTACCTCTTTATAATAATCAGTAGGGGAAAAATCAGTTGTGAATGTATGCCCAATATCTAAAACGACATTTAAACCCTCAACAGCATTAACAACTCTTAGCAAATCTTTGACTTCAAAACACATGAGATAATCGTTTTTATCTAAATTCTCCAAACCAACCTTCACATTATGTTCTTCTCCAAACTTAACAATTTTTTTCATTGTGCTAATTAATGCTTCAAAACACTTGTCCATTGCTGGCTTAGGCATTTCTCTATAGCCGGGGTGAATAGTAATTCTATCAGAATTGACCTTTTCTGCCAATAAAATATCTTTTGAAACTACCTTGAAAATTGCATCTTGAATCTCAGGAATAACACTTGCAGTAGGTAAATACCAAGGAGTGTGCGTTATTAAAAACAAATCGGCACTTTCAGCCTTCTCTTTTATTTCTTTAATAATTTTATCCTTCAAGTTGAAGTTTTGTATCCAATCCAAACCTATCTCAAATGCAGTAAAATCATTGTTTATAGCAAAATCAACATCATCCAATACATTTTGAGTAGTTAATTGACCCATAAACCCAAGTCTTAGTTTTTTCACATCGCTCACTTATTCAATTTAGACCTCCCGAAAATATAACTTAAAGAACTGGTGCGGGAGGTTGGATTTGAACCTACGAAGCATGTGAGATGTGGTTGAATATATTGACTATGAAAAATCCTCGTCTTAATTGTTTTAATACTTTTTGACTTCTAAATTTGATTATGCAAACCGTCTTGATACCAGCTTACAATGAAGAGAAAAACATCAGGGAAGTTATTTCGCGGCTGAGGAAAGTTGGCTTGAAGGCCATAGTAATTGACGACCACTCTCGTGACAGGACAGCTGAATTTGCAAAAAAAGCTGGTGCAATCGTTCTAAGACATAAAAAAAATAGGGGAAAAGGAGAGTCCATTAAAACAGGAATCAATTTTTTGTTGGAAAAATATCCGAAAGTTAAATATATTGTGGTTGTTGATGCTGACATGCAGTATTTGCCAGATGAAGCCATAAAACTCCTGAAGCCGCTGAAAGAAGGTAAAGCGGATTTTGTGATGGGGAAAAGAAACTGGTCCAAAGTCCCGCTTAGACATAGGCTCGGAAATCTTGTCTGGAGAGTTTCCTTCAACATTCTTTTCGGGCAAAAGATGGAAGACACGAACTGTGGGTTTGTTGCATTCTCAAGAAAAACTATGGAAAAAATAAAAGGCGCTATCCACGGCGGATACATCATTGAGAATGCCATGCTTAATACTATTGTTAGAAACAAAATGAAAATAAAGCAAGTGCCAGTGAAAGTGATTTATAAAGAAAAGTCAAAAGTGACAAGAGGGACAAGGGTGGTCTTGGGAATTTTAATTTTTATTTTAAAAGAGGGATTAAAATATAGACTTGGAAGATAGGTTGATAGACATGTCACAAATTTTAGTTTTTGGGGGACAGCATAACTTTTGGTTTTTATGATAAAGAAGGTGGCTGGATCCAAAGATTAAGAAAATTTTTAGATGATAAACTTTTAAATGAGCTTGAAGGTTTAGATAAAAAAATTTTACGAAAGCTTAAAAACCCCTATTTTTTTGTTTACAATTTAGGAATCTCTGGGAACACAACAGAGAATTTGTTAGAAAGATTTGAATTCGAAAGGATATCAAGAAATTTTCGAAATAGTGAAAGACTATTTGATCCAAAATGAGATAACCTGACGGGATTGAATTAGTTTTTAAGCAATTTCTCTTTTTTAATTTATCGGAAACAGCGGAAATGAGGTTCCGAAAATTGGATATAAGTTATTTTTCAAAGATAATTGTATGATAGAAACTGCTTATGGAAAAATACCAGAAAATGAGTTAGTTTTACCAAAAATCCCAAATTCACCAGTAGAAATTATAAAGAAAAATGGTGAACTAATACAGTTATCTCCTAAATTAGCATATTTTGTCGGATATTTTTGTGTTGATGGTGGTTTAAAAGATATTAAAAGAAGTAAAGAAGTTACAGGTAGATATGAATACAAACTTATAGTTGGTGATGAATTTTTGATGCAAGTTGAACTTATTCAAAGATTATACAAAGAATTATTTAATAAAAAGGTTCTAATAAGAACAGAAAGAATAGAAAAAGGTGAAAAATTTTATTACATAAATCCAACTTCCAAGTACGTATATAAATTTTTAGTGAAAGTCTTTGATTTACCGCCTAAATCTAAATGTGATATAGTTGAAGTTCCAAAAATTATTTTAAAAGCTAATAAAGATATACGTAAATGGTTTGTTAGAGGGGTTTTTGATGGAGATGGTGGTACTAAAACTATGGAAAATCCTAAAATTAGGTTAGGTGGTAATTTTGTTTACTTGAATATGAAATCAAAGAGATTTGTTAACCAAATAAAGAAAATTTTAAAAGTAGATTTTAATGTTAATTTTTTTAAAATAAGCTCTAACGGTAAAGATGGTTGTTGGAAAATTGGCACAGGTTCTAGATATATAGTTAAAATATTAAATAAACAAAAACTATTTATTGCTCCAATCAAAAGATGGAGATTAGAAAAGCTTGCAACAAAGTTGGGACAGTTCAAAGGCGGTACTGGGACAGTATCACTAGGTGCTGTAAGCTCAGTCCGGATGAAAAGGATAAGAGAGCAACCGCCTGAAGAGCGGTGTGTCAGGAGTTCAAATCTCCTCTGTCCCACATCTTTTAGTTTTTTAAATTCAGATTATAATTTATGCCAAAGATTACCGTCGCGCAACTTGGTAACATTCCAGAAGAAATTCTCACAGCTGTTACAGCAGAATTAAGAGAGACATTTGGTCTTGCAACAGAGACTACAAAACCTATGGAAATTCCTAAAGAGCTTTGTAATTACATCAGACAACAATATCCCGGGCCACTTGTTCTCAAGTTCATCTCAACAAAATTTCCCGGCAGAGTGATAGGAATCACAAATGAGGATCTTTATGCAGAAAATTTGAACTTCATTTTTGGTCAAGCATATTCTTCTGGCAACATTGGCGTGATTTCAATCCTCAGACTCGACCCAAGTTTCTACAAACTGAAAGAGGATAAGACGATTTTGTTAGAAAGGGCGGTAAAAGAGACTATTCATGAGGTTGGTCATATGCTTGGTTTGGGTCATTGCCCAGACTGGGGATGTGTGATGAGTTTTTCAAATACAATTGCAGATGTGGACAGGAAGACAAAAAACTTGTGCAGTGTTTGTAAAAAGCGAGTGTTGATTTAGATTTATTAGTTAATGAACAATACAATATTTAGGTAATCGAATGTCAGAAAAAATTTTCGAAGGGGAACTTTTAGAAAACAGAATAATAATTTGGGGCAAAGATTCTGTCAGCCTCTACGATGAATCTGGATATGGCAAGCCTTTGCCAGAGGAAAATCCGGATAGATTGGAATTGGAAATTATTGAAGCTCTCTATTTATTGGAGAAAGGTAAGCTGAAAGTTTTTGTGAAAGATAAAAAAAAGAAAAATATAGAATTCAAGGATTTGACAGAGATAGCTACCAAAAACATCAACCAATTCCACCCCCAATTCAAGGTCTACCGAGATTTGAGGGAAAGGGGATATTTGGTTAAGACAGGTTTTAAATTCGGAGCACACTTCAGGGTCTATGAGAGGGGAGTCAGTCTTGTGAGGGGGCCTAAGGCTCCACATGAACACACGAAGTTTGTCATTCACGCTGTCCCCGAAGAATCTGCTTTTTCTCTTCCTGAGATGTCTAGGGCAGTCAGACTTGCCCATAATATCAGGGCTAATTTCGTATGGGCAGTGGTTGATAAAGAGGGGGACGTGACGTATTATGAAATCACCAGAATCACGCCCTGATCTGAAAGGATGGCGATTCCTTGGGTAGAATCAAAACTACTTTCGTCAAACACATAGCCAGAGAACTGTTTGAAAAACACTCCAACCAATTCTCAACGGATTTTGAAAACAACAAGAAGATTGTGGATCAGTTTGTTGACATCAATTCAAAGAGGACAAGGAACATCGTTGCCGGATATCTGACTTCTTTGAAGAAGAATGAGGTAGCGGAATAAATTTATCTCTATTCAAAGTCAATTATTTTTTAGGTGTTTTTTGAATGAAGGGTCAGATAGACGAATTCGTGCTTGTTCTTCTTGCCGGTCTGATATTGATCGGGATTCTGGCCATAGTGTGGTCAACGACAACATCCACTCAAATCACGGTTACACCAGAGTCAAGATATTTGACCATAGCGCGCGGTTCTAGCACATCCTTTTCGTTGACGCTGAATGGGAGCGCCACGAACGTTACTCTCAGGAGCTCTGGCGACATTGCAAGTTGGATAAGTTTTGATAGGCCGAGCTTAGACGTTGAAGGATCTACAATTATCACAGCATTTATCAGCGTTCCGAATGATGCATCTTACGGTTTACATTACGGTGATATCTATGTGGAAACTCTTGGCTTTCAAAAAAGAATTTATCTCACAGTTAATGTATCAACAAAGACTGTTTCAGGAGAGTCGAGATCAATCGATCTAGGTGACTTCACAGTTAGTTATGCCATGGGAGAAGAAACGATTGCCGAGAAGGAAAACGTAAGGATAGAAACAGGCTTTTTCAATGAAATTCCTCTAAGTTTTGCAGCTGTACTTTCAGAGGAAAAGCTGCCGATGGTCACAGGTGGCTATGTACAGATAATTATCGATCAAACCAATGGTCTTGGAAATCTCATAGTTGAAGTCAATGGAAACGAGACATACAATCAGAAAGCTGGTGTAGGGGAAGTAATCGTACCATTATCTAAAAACCAGATCAGCAAATCAAATTCAGTGGTCTTGAAATCAGGCTCACCTGGCTGGTTTTTCTGGTCAAGTTCTGTTTATGACATAAGGTCAGTTAAGTTTGTCGCTGAATACAATGGCACAGTTTTCAAGGATATAGATTTTGTTCTTGATAATTCTGAGGTCATCAACTTCAAGAGTGGCAAGCTGTCTTTCTACGTCAGCAAATATGATCCAAACAAATTGAACGATCTTACCATCAAGATAAATGACAAGACAATTTTCAGCGGCATCCCATCATTGACGTATTTCACCAAGAGTTTTGGGAACGATGTCAATTTGAACATAGGGACGAACACAATCTCATTTTCTGTCGAGCCCGATACTTACTATGAATTGAGGGACGTCACGCTTACGATCACGAGGTACGCTTAGGTTAAAGCAAGCAGCCTTAAGAAGTCTCTGGCTCCTGTCGCAGCTCCAAGTATTCCTATTATGAGCTTCAGATAATTTTTGAATTCTTTATTCTTGCACTCTTTATCGATCAATATTAAAATCAGAAATATCGCAAGCGACTTCAATAGAACAAAAGAAAAGGGTGTAAACAAATTGATGAAGAACTGTGGAACAACATGCTGTTCAGCATAACCAAAGAATTCAATTGAGATGAAACTAGTCATTGCATCAAAGATATGGAGAAGAGATACGATTTTGTTTTCAAGCGACCATCTGGCTATAGTTAACAGAGATAACCAAGGCAGCAGGAACAATAAGATTAACATTGCCCCATATGGATTTACGATTTTAATGAATGTTATGACAAAAGAGGCTAACACCAAGCCAACAAGAAAAAGTGTTTTGTGATATGGGATTTTGTATTTCTTTTCCAGAAGAATTGCTATAAGCAAAACCATTGAAATAAGTAAAGGAATGACAACGTAGATTGTTGGCGAGACAAAAAGGAAACTTTCTATGATTTTACTATCAACAATAACTCTCATGATACTTCCAAAAATTATGAAAGGTGCTATTGCAATAGCAAACTTCTTGTCTATTTTTATCTTCACCTTCTTCAACAATAGAAAAATGAAATAAACTCCTATGACCAAGAGGAGTGCATAAACAGTAGTGTTCACTATGTTATAACCCGGAGAAATGAAGTACCTATAGAAAAAATCGTACAACATAATAAAGAGTATGTTTTTTCTTTTGTAAATTTATGGGTCCGAGGAGAATCGAACTCCTTTCTTCACCGATCCCATTAGATTGTGAGGGTGACGTCCTGACCATTAGACTACGGACCCATCCTAAATATAATTAGAATTTTAGAAACATCAAACTAAAGAAACTTTCTCAAGCTCGATTGATCATTCTTGAAAACAGTCTGCTCCTCATCTCCTTTTGCTATTCTTCCATAAACACCGTCATACCCAGGAATAACGTTTATCTTTCCTTCCCTATTTTTCATTATTATCTCAACAATTCTTTCATCAATCGCTTCTTTCAACTTCTCTTCCGGCACGTTGAGCAGAACTTCCAATTCATTTCCAAACAATGCAATAAGCGTGTTCTGCTCCTCAGCAACTTTTTGGGAATAAAGCTGGTTAACACCAAGTGCATGGGAAATCAATTCATAGAGAGATATCAAAGTTTTGAACGGAATCGCATCTTTTGGAACAAATCCTTCCGGTCTGTCTGCCAACTCTTCAACCCTCTGTTCAACACCAACAGTCAGCATCCTTTTGCATTTCGGGCAAATGTTGTTGAATTGCATTGCCTCCTTAGGACTCATAGATATGTTGCAATTCCTGTGACCAGTGTAATGATATTTTCCAAGATGAGGAGGAACCTCTATTGTGAAAAGAAATTTCTTATTGTCTTTCTGTTTTATCGTGTCATAGATTTCCTGAAAAGAAAGTTTTTTCAGTTCAAACACGTTTGCTTCTCTTCCCAGTCTCCAGGGATTTGGCGAATGAGAATCGCTGTTGCTCACCAGAGTGAATTTGTCCAGAGCAGATAGTCTCCAATTCATCGCTGGATCACTGCTCAGTCCTGTTTCCAAAGAAAAAATATTTTTAGTTTGATCCTGATAGCAGTCTTCAACTCTATTAAAACCAGATTTTGATCCGAATAAAGAGAACCAAGGCGTCCAAGCATGTGCGCTAGTTATCATCACTTTATTCGAAATCTCAATTATTTTTTCCACAAGTTCTGGTGCACTAACGGTTAAAGTTGGTCTACCATCAGATTCCAAGCTCCCATATTTGGTCAGAGCCTCGTTTATCTGTTCAACGATTTCAAAACTTGGTGCATAGATTATGTGATGAATTTTTTTTGTTCTTCCCTCGAAAGAGAAAATCGTGCTAACTTCTGTAGTAAGCATGAAGAAAACATCGTTATATTTGAACAGACCATCTTCAACAGGCTCCAATTTTTTCTTTATCTCATTCAGCCAAAGCCTGAATGTAAAATCGCCAGTTCCCAAAAGATTTAGTCCCTTAATTTTCGCTCCTCTTGTCATTCCGTCCAAATCCATGTTCTGACTCGTGGCACGAGAATATTTTGAGTGCAGATGCAAATCAGCAACGATCTTCATTCGTTTCACTTAAGCAAAAATTCCCAGCATCAAGATGAAAGAGACGAGTATCAACAAGAACCAAAGCCACGGCTTCCATTGAGCCACCTTGCTGCCATCAAGAGGAGGAATCGGTAACAGATTGAAAAATGCAAGCTGGGCATTCACTCCTGCAATGAATCCTGCAATGCTTCCCGGTATCAACGCAAATATCAAAGCAAAAAACAAATTAACTGTCGGTCCTGATAAAGATATGATTCCCATCTCAGGCACTGTGAGTCTTGTCGTTCTCATTCCCCATCTTCCGAATCTGTAAGGTTTTATCACAACTGCTCCTGGAGCAAGAATCTTAATACCAAGAAACATCATGGCAAGACTAAAGAGCAAACCAATCGGCCACATCTCATAATATGTAGTGCAATGGAATTTTATCGCCAAGAATTTATGAGCAAGCTCGTGAAAGACAAATGCAATCAAAACAGTTACAAGACACAAGAAAAAGATTTCAAATGTTGGATAAGATAGAATAAAAGTTATGACGAGGGCAGAAATCACCAAATCTTCTATCTCTTTCCTTGTGAAAAATTGTTTTATGTTCATGTATAATCATTGAACTAAAAAGTATTTTAAAGCCTCCTCCACGTTGGAAACTTCTTTGACAGTGATGTTGACATCTTTGCTTATGTCTATTTCATTTTTCAAATATTCAGTCGTGCAGTAGAGGATAGGACCAATCTGCCTGCATTCTTGCTTTGGTATGTATGTTACTTCTGTGCCTTGTCCTTTTGGAACTAAAAATATCTCCAGCCCAGCTACCTTAGAGGCCTTTGCCTTTTCCTCAACTCCACCAACAGGTCCAATCGTTCCATCAGGATTTATCGTCCCGGTTATGCTAACATTTGGATTCAGTGTTTTGTTCTCGATGGCAGCCACAGTCGCGACTGTCAATGCTGCTCCTGCTGATGGTCCACCAATGGCAGATGCGTTGGTCTCGATCTGATAGATCAAATCAATTTTTGACATGTTGAGCCCCGTTATATTTTCTGCAACAGATTTTGCTATTTGGATTGAATTCTGCGTGTCCATGAAGAAGAGGATGTGATTGATATCTGTCAGGACTCTTCCCTTTCCAGGCATGGCCTCAACTGTTAGGGTTGTCGCTACGCCTTTTCCTTCTTCATCTATAGCTGGCACTTCCAGACTGACAATACTCTCTTTGTATATTTTTTCTTCAGTTCTGTTCGGTGCTGCGATATTTGTTTTGCACGACTGAATATTGGATGAAAAGGAGTTAAGCAAGATTATGAGTGCTACAGTCAAAATGAAAATCAAAACTATTCTATTTTGCATAGAAACAATTTCTTCCTCAATAAATAAAAAGATGCAGGAGGTACGCTCTCAGTGGATATAACTTGTAAATTGGTTTATTCCAAATTCCTTCTCCATCCTGTATCTCATGAGCATCAACGCAATCAGCTTATCCTTGCTCGGTTCCCCGCCTAGGGAGGTTCACTAATTACACGACCCCATGAGGCAAGACTTCTCAGTTGGAAATTCGGAACCAACTCACAATATTATATCGCCTTCAAGCTGCGACCCCCGCATGTTGACGATTTCGGGTACAGGGAACGCCAATCTCCCCGGTCGTTGACCTCCTGCAAAAACAAATAGATATCGAGCAAATTTAAATGTTACCTATTGCCCTTCAACTCTGCTATCTTTTCTTCTGTGAAAATATTCCTATGTCAAAATTTTTACTCTATAGTGGTGATTTTTTCAAAAGAGTAAACATTTATATACTTTGATGTATCTTTAGAGAGATATATAGGTGACAAGATGGAATCAGACGAGTTTGATGATGCTTGGGGAGAAGACGAAGCTGACGAGGGGGAAACGGAAGAAGAGGAAGAGTGGTAGTTTAACCTTTTTTATTTATATTTTCTTCTTTTTCACAACATCTAATCCTATTATGTAATCCTTTGTGATGTGAAGTATGGGAATGATTTTCGAATAATCCACCTCTCCGTTCACCACAACATCATCTGAAACTTCTGCTACCACAATCTCAGCAAATATCGCCACATGATCTTTGAATACCTTCTCGTCCAAGAATCTACATTCTAGCCAGGCTTTCGCTTCCTTGACCCTCGGTGGCCTCACTAGCTGAGAAGAGAAATGGTGCAGACCGACCTGCTGAATTTTGTCTATACCATTCTGGTACCTTGTCGCGCACCTTATCACACTGTCAGTATACTTCTTGCTCATCACATTTATCACGAATTCACCGGTGTTTTTGATGCTCTCGTACGTATGACCTAAAGGCTGGAGAGCGATCATTATTATCGGAGGTGAATAGTTGACAGGAATGATAAAATCTATAGGGATTGCATTGATGCCGTGCTTGGAGTTTGTTGTTGTGAGCAGGACAACGATCCTTGGAGAGAGGAGCCTGTATGCTTTCGAGGAATCGATCCTCATAATTAACAGTTGTTTTTCATCCCCCTTAAACCATTTTTATTACTTAGGAATGATTATTTTTTGGAAGACTACAGAAGCCTTTATATTGCAATTTCTTCAATTGAGAATTAGGTGAAGGAATGGTAATATTCGAAGGAACACTTGGTTTAGGTATAGGGTTCCTTCTAGCAGTTGCGTTAGCTCAATATGCAAAATTCAAGTCAGGTAAAGGAATGCAGCTGATTGCAGTAGCAGGAGTTATGCTCCTGTTGTCGGCAGCTTGGGGAATACCGGCTGTAGGATCGTACCTGGTGCAAGTAGCCTTGCTCAAAGATGTGTTTGAATTGCTAGCATGGCTATTCGTGTTGATCGGAGTAATCTTCGTCGCATACGAAACACTGCTAGAAGTCTTCTAGAAGGAATGAACCTTTCACCTTTTCTTTCTTTTTTTACAGATGACTATCTTCTTTCTGTTGAAAAAATTTAATATTTTAGTAAAAATTTTCTCCTATTTTTCTTTGGTTAGAAACAAGAGGAAGAATTGGAAATGCAGGGGGTGAGATTTGAACTCACGAACGGACTAACCGACAGCGTTCCTTATCTCATCTTTTTATCAATGCTCAATGAAAGCTTGAGCGCTGCGCCTTTGACCAGACTTGGCTACCCCTGCATAATTGAATAATTTATACTTAACAATTAAAAGAAAAAGTTTTTATTCTATCGTTTCAAGCTGCTGTTTAAGCTGATCGATCTGCAGCCTTAATGTGGATAATGTATCTCCCATGTCATCGATTTTATGTTCTTCCTCTTTCGGCATTTCCTCGTAGCCAGGCGGCTTCAGCAGTACTGAATCCAACGCCGCAACTCTCCTCTCTATTCTATCAATACTCTCTTTGATCAGCTCTACAGTCTCTGATCTTAGTTTCTCGTTTTCATTCAAAACAAAGAAAGAATTTTTCAACAAACTCAAAACACTTTTCACTTCAGTCATCGTATTCAATATTTGCTCATATTTTTCAAGCTTGATGAACATTGGCGTGAATTCTTTTTTCACTTCCTCTTTTGTTTCAACTTCTGGCTCTTCCGGAACAGCAACATCAGAGCTTTTTGACAATTCCTCTGCTCGCGGAAGTTTGAATTCTTCAGTCACAGGCAACTCTGTCACAGAATGATGTGGAATTTCTTTGTTCTTCTTTTTTCCGAATAGCAACATGATATCAACTAATAATAATTATTTTGTGGTTAGAATATAAGTTTTAATGCGCTGGCCGGGATTTGAACCCGGGTTTGCAGATCTTAATTCTCTGCCGCTCTGTCTTGATAGTTGGCAGGGCAACGTTTTCTAGGCTTTAGCCTCTTAGACCATGCCAGATATTTCATAGACTGGACTACCAGCGCTCACCCAAATATTCCACCAAATCCTTCAATGGCTTTGTTCTCTTCTTCCTTAATCTTATTTATCACGTCAGACTTTTCCTTGTCTTTTATCTCTTTCACCAACTCTTTAGCTAATTCTAAAGCTCTTTTACACTGTTCATCCAAACCAGACAAGTAACAATAATATCCCTCCTTGCCCGTGATGCCTTTGGCTTCCTTAAAAACAATGCTTGCCCTCGAGACAATATCATCCTTCAGCAAAATCTCCTTTACCTTTTGTAAATTTTTCATCTCTATTGAAATCACCACTTCCATTCAGTTCACCTTTATTCTAGTTGTTCAACCGAATTTTAATTCTTTAGCCCTGGCTGGGGATCGAACCCAGAACCTACTGCTTACGAGGTTCAACCAAATGTCAGTTGCTCTACCGTTGAGCTACCAGGGCTTAACCTATATTTCTTTACAAGCCAATATAATATTTATATTTTTTAAAGAAGGGATATGATGCAAGAGGCAATGCTATGGCACAAGGAAAGAAACGGTGTGAGATGTGACCTTTGTGCTGCCAGATGTTTTATTTCTAAGGAAAAATTTGGGTTGTGCCAAGTAAGGAAGAATGAAGGCAATAAGTTCTACACCCTAAATTACGGAAAGGTAGTTGATTTGACTGTTGATTGGATAGAAAAAAGAGGGTTATTCCATTTTTTACCACATTCAAAAAGCCTTTTTGTCTCCACAGTTGGATGCAACCTCAACAACCAATTCTGCATAGATGAGTTCAGGATAGGCAATTTAGAAGGCAAGGAGTATTCACCAGAGGAGATAGTGAAGACAGCGGAAAGCAAGGACTGCGAGAGCATAAGTTATGCTTTCACAGACCCGACAATATCATTTGAGTTTGCGTTCAGGATTGCAAAGCTTGCTCATCGAGGCAACCTGAAGAATGTGTTTATCACAAATGGTTATATAACTGACGATGCCATCAAAAAAATAGCAAAGTATCTGGATGCTGTCATGGTTAGGTTCAGAGCCTCGGGAGATCCAGAGTTCATGAAGCAGTATAGCCTTATCCCAAACATCAATCCTGTTTTTGATGCATTGAAACAAATGAAAAAGCATAGGATTTTCGTAGAGATCTCGAATACTATTATTCCGCAAATTGGCGACGATGTGGAAAAGTGCAAAAAGCTGGCAGAATCAATCAACGCAGAGTATGGTTCAGAGATTCCATTCCATATACTGCAATTCCACCCAGATTCAAGGTTCCCGGGTTTGCCGTTGACGCCTGTTTCTATTCTTGAGAAATGTGCTGATGAGGTGAGGAAAGCAGGACTACGCTTTGTTTATATAAGCAATGTGCCAAAAAACCCAAGCCAGAATACATATTGCTACAACTGCGGAGAAACATTGATAATCAGGGAATCCCTTTCGGTCAAAAAAACAAACCTTTCCGACAGCAGATGTCCCAATTGTGGGCTGAGAATCAACCTTATTACCAAATAGCAAAAGCATAAATTACTCTAAAGACTTAGTTATTTTTGTGAAACTAATTGCAACTGTTTCATTTTTGCTTACATTACTTTTAATTACTCAGATTACTTTTGCTCAAGTCCAATATTATGAGACGGATACTACTTTAGATGAAGGCGGAAGGGCGCATGTTAAATTAACAATCACCTTTTATCAACCAGAAACAAACTTTGAGTTTAGTATTCTGGGAAAAATGGAGAAATTCAGTGTAAATAGCACTGCCGGACAGCCCGAATGTAATCTAGTCACTAGCGGAATAACTTTTTTGAAATGTAAGCTCAATTTGACTGAGAAGAAAAGGACAATAGAATTGAGTTTTGAGACAAGTGATTTCGTTAAAACATTGGGAGATAAATTTTATTTTGATGCGGACTTAAGTTTAGGCAAAAACATCGATAGTATTTTTACTTCTGTAAGGCTTCCAGAAGGATATAGACTTGTCAACGAAGATGTAAAGGGAAGGCTGTCTTATCTTGAGAACACGACTATAATCAGCGACGGCACACACCATATCGTCACTTGGAGACTGACAGATATTTCTACTGACCAGCCTTTAAGGTTTCAAATTCTTTACGAAAGATATCAAATCCTTCAACAACCCCAAACACTCTTTTTCATAGGGGTTCTTGTGGTTCTTACTGTCTTGACCTCAATTTTTGTTTACATCAGGTATTTCAGAAAACCAGAGAAAGTGATTCTTTCTGTTCTTGATGATTTTGAAAGGAGAGTATTGGATACGATAGTTACAGCAGGCGGTGTTGCCAATCAAAAGAAAGTTGTTCAAGAGACAAATCTGTCGAAGGCAAAGGTTAGCAGGGTTGTTAAAAGCTTGGCTGACAGAGGATTGATAGAAATTGAGAGGCTTGGAAGGACAAACAAGCTTAAAATCGTTAAAAAGAAGTTTAAATTGTTTTAAAAACAAAATAAGCCTTATTTTTAAATAATAAGCCATATTTTTATCTTAGAAACAATTAACAGTTTCTTAATGTCTTTATTCATTTATTTGAGGTGGTCTTGAAAACTGTTTCACTTTTCCATCAATTGTTTCAACAAACTTATATATAGTCTGTAGAGGTAATTTTATTTTAGAAAAACCCGAGTATCTGTTCAGTATAGACATCTATATTGAATGGAGAAAGAGTAATAGAGGATAAAAAACATGAAAGAAAAGTTAATTGCAGGCCTTTTGGCTGCATTAACGACCCTTACAACAGTCTATCCAGTCTTAGCAGCAGGAACACTTGGTGACTTCCCAGGATTATTGGGTGCGCCAAGCGAAGGTTTCCTAGTAGTAGTAGGAGCCGCTGCTAAGCCTGAAGACGTTGTAGGAGCAGCTGACATAGCAATGTCTTTAGCAGTACAATCTACCACAGACAAATCAGTACCAGGAGCAGCAGCAGCTGTAACAGGTTTGGAATATAATACGCTCGATTTCAACTTCGGTAATTTGACCGATGCATTTCCAGACCCAATAAGATCGTTCCATTATAGCGGATTGCTACAAGGAACAATCTCATGGAAATCAAACACGTATGATTACCATGAGACGATCAATCTCAGCACTGCTGGTTCTAGCAACAAACAGTTCTTCAGTCACGACTTCGGAACTGCTGGCATAAACGGTACCGAGAAAATGGTACTTTATTCCGGTAGAATTGGATACGAATACGTTTTCGACAAGCAGTTGAACCTTTCATCTGCAACAACCGCAGGAACAACTGGAACTTTGGCAAGTCCAGAGTATACCTACCCAGTTAATGTCAAACTCTTGGGTACAACATTCCAGATTGTTGCTGTTGGCTCGAACCAGATCAAAATGTTGGTTGGTTCTTCAGGAACAGCTGACGCAACAACACCTGTAGTTTACGGAACATATTCGGTGTATGCAACATTGGGAAGCAATACTGCATGGTCTAAGGTCGTGGTTAAGGACAGCGCTGGAAATACAGTAGACAGCATGGTGATCAACCAAGCTGATAGCAAAGACTCATCTGCCGCAGGATTAACCATCAAGGTTACAGCAGTAAGAGCATTGCAAGACGGTACCATAGTTGGTGCTGACTTGGTAGTCGGACCAATGGGTAGCGTTGAGAAAACATACACAACAACCTGTGATGTGACAGGAACTGGGGTCAATGACCTTAAGTTCCCAGGAACATCGGACTGGTGCATACAAGTCGTAGGATTTGCTACTAGTGGACTAATATCAAGCGGTGACAAAATCCAGGTAGTATGGAAACCAACAACCTCACCACAGTACTTCAAGGCAGGTGAAAAACTATCATTGCCTAACAGCTATGGTGATATTGGATTTGAAGGTTGGAATTACAATACATTCGCAACCTTGACATTCACTCCAAAAACAGGACTTTCAGCCTACTACCTTAGTGCAATCGGCGGAAGTACAAACAGCTCAATACTGGCTTCAAACTTGAACGGTATTGAGATAGCATCAGACGTTGCAGGAACAATACTGGTAGAAGGAACAGGCTACCAGAAAGCCTACTTGCTGTTCGGTGTTGAAAACAGCACCACAAACTGGCTTCCAGTATACGTGGGTGTCTGGGATTCAGTTAACAGCAGAATGGGAGTCGTGTATGACGCAGGACACAATGGAACATACATGAAGGATATAGCAAAGTCGTCAGTAAACTGTACTGCCTCGCCGGGCGGCAACTGTACGTTTGCTTACAACTTCACCATAAGCTATGGTGGAGGTGCATCAACGGCGGATCAACAGTACCTATATGCTAATGTATCGGTAGTGCAAGCAGCCTCACCAATCGGTGAGACACCAGTCAGCATAATCAGAGACTTCACGCTAGGTACAAGCGCAAATGGAAACGCAATACAATTAGGATACTACAACAAGACCGGAACATGGTCGACGACATCACCACCTGACTTCAGACTGTACACATCTGATTCAGCTGAAGCCAAAGACATACACATAGACTCAACAGACACAAGCGGAACAGTTAATACACAAGAAGTTGGTGTATCAACACAGGATGTGGTAACAGATGCAGGAACAATATTGGTTAATCCAAGTTCCAATAGTGCAGGACAGATCGTTGTGATTAAAGTCCCAGCACAAGCCTTGAAAGTCAAGGCCTATATTGGTAAGCTTGGAGTAGCAGCAGGAGCTCAGACATACAAAGAATTCACACCTGTAACCGTCGCGATTGCAAGACTAGACACTGAAGTCAGCGCTACAGACAAGACAAAGAACCTTGTTGTGGTAGGTGGACCATGCGTCAACAGTATAACTGCTGCTGCATTGGGTCTCACATTCCCAGCTTGTGGAGCAGCATCTGGAGTTCCAGAGAACGCAGCTCTCATAAAGGTAGTCAAAGACTATCCAGCCACTGGAAAGTATACAGTGGTTGTAGCGGGATGGGAAGCCACAAACACAAGGACAGCTTGCGCTGTAATACAACAGTATGCAACTCTGTTGAAGGGTCAGACTGCTACGGCAGTCAAAGTAACAGCAGCCACAGCAGCAGGTATCACAGCCGTATAGGCTTAGATCTCTGCTCGAAAGCTTTGACAACTTTCCCTTTCTTTTTTCTTTTTATTTTTGAAAAACAATTTAATTCTAATGAAAATCAAAATCACTAGACGAAGGATTATTTTTTTAGTTCTTCTTATACTCTCTATTCTCTTAATTGCTACCATCTTTCCTAACATTCCTTGGCCAGTCTATTCTGTGAATTACTATGGGGCCACAATGGGCTTTAGGGCAAACTTAAGAGATGCTAAGAATGTTCCAGTTTACCCGAATGAGGAGATAGTTTACAGGGAGATAATGAATCCATTGGTTGAAAACATCACGATAGCGTTCAAACCTGGTACCGAACAAGAAAATGCATATGACGCTGTTGAAACGTTTGAGATTGTGAACAAGCTTGCAATAGCTTTTTCAAAAACACTTGGTTACATACCCAGCTTTAATGTGATAAATGTTACGTCTTATGATGGCTTGCAAGGTAAAATCCGGAACCCAATAATTACTTTGGTCAATCCTAATTATTCAAACGAGACTTCAGTTAGGCTTGACGATCATGTTATCTTCATAACAGGTAAAAACAGCACAGATTCAAAAGAGCAATTGAAAAATTTTGACCTTGCTGTAATTAAGTTTCTGATGGTGGCATTAGAGATAAGGATAAACCATTAAATTTTAATTTTCAGCATTCAAAGTTAAGTTAGATGTTAGATGTTATAACATTGATTTTGCTCGTAGTATCTTTCATTGGAATGTATATTAGCATTTGGTTTATCCTTCTCTTCCTCGAAAAGGAAGGAGAATTCCATAAACGCCTTGTGTTGAAGAAATTCCCTAAGGTTTCAGTTTTAATTCCGGCACATAATGCTGAAAAAATTATTTCAAGAACACTCAACTCATTGCTAAAAATAGACTATCCTAAAAATAAACTGGAAGTGATTGTTGTTGATGATGGGTCTTCCGATAGAACACACGAGATTGTAAAAAAATTTGGAAAGAAGGGGGTAAAAATTTACAAAAAAAAATGGGGCGGAAAAGCTAGTGCATTAAATTATGGTTTGAAGAAAGTTCAGAGCAACTTTGTGCTAACTCTTGATGCTGATTGTTTCCTAGCTAAAGATGCTTTGAAAAAAATGGTTGCAGAGATGCAAGACAAAAGGACGATGAGTGTGGTTCTTTCGATAGAAGTTTTCAACAAAAAGGGAATCCTACAAAATATTCAAAATGTTGAGTACAGTTTTCTTAACTTCTTCAAAAAACTAACTGCGTCCATATACTGTCTTTCAGTCGCTCCGGCGGCAGTCCTTTACAGAACCAAATTCTTCAGGAAATACGGGGGGTTTGATGAAAAAACTCTCACAGAGGATTTTGAGATTGGACTTAAGATAACTTCCCATCAATATAACATAGCTCACACATTCGATGGTAAAGTCTACACAATCGTCCCGGATACTATAAGCAGTTTGATGAGACAGAGGGTCAGATGGAGATACGGCTCTTTTATGGATTTAAAAAAACACAAAAAAATGTTGGGGTTAAGGTACGGCGATCTCGGAACCTTCATTTTACCTATGATACTAGTTTACACAGGCATCTTGATCACAATTCTTTTCTTGGGTTTGTTTAATACTGTTTACGAATTTTTCCATTCTCTCAATATATTGGAGCTGATGAGTTATAATTTAAGAATTTTTTTCTCGATAAACCCGCTCCAATTTATTGATATGAGAATATTTACACTTTTCTTCGTGGGATTGATTGCATTAATAAATTTCATCCTTGTTAGGAAGACAAAGCGAGGCAAAATCAGCTTATTCTATTTTGTTGTTTACATTCTCATTTACTCTTGGCTTCAGGCCATTTTTGAGTTGATTGCAGTTGCTTACTTCCTGTTGAAGAAAAAACCAAAATGGTAATTTTTAATCAGAAGTTTAATTAATAGTTATGTGGAAAAGAAACCTTAACACCGGAAGACATCTTCAGTCACTGATAGTTACCCTTTCAATATTTGCTTTAGGTATTTTTCTTGGCTTCTACATTTCCGAGATGAGAATTAAAGGGATGCTGACAACTTATGAAAGCTTAACGCTTAAGATAAATGGAGCGATATTGCAGACAAGAGTCTTAGAAGGCGAGCTCTGCAACTATGATGTTCTCAGTATAGCAGGAAAGGAGAAAGTTGAACTCGGAAACCAAATCACAGAACTGGAAGGACTGAGAGGCAAGACCGATGAAGAGGTTTTGAGATTGAAAGAGAACTACAGTTTACTTTCTATCAATCAGTTATTACTCTTAGAAGAATGGACGAAAGAGTGCAACAAGAATATTTCGGTGATAATTTTCTTCTACTCAAATACAGAAAATGCAACAACATCCGAAGAACAGGGATTTGTCCTTGATAATATTTATGAAAAATATCCAAACAAGATTGTGATTTATGCTTTTGATATCAATATCGATAATCCAGCTGTAAATATCCTAATAAAAAAATATGATATAAGAACAGCACCAACACTTGTGATAAACGAAAAAGTTTATCTTGGATTTCAATCAAGAGAAAAAATAGAGAGCTTGATCTAATTCTTCATATATTTCAATAATTTTAAATCTGTTACATTTGATTAGATTATTAATGCGCGTTGATAAAACATTGCTGCAACTGACAGTATTCGCATTCTTAATCCTGGCCTTAACCATACTATTTACCCTACTGGGGTGGGATTCTACTGTTTATTTGTTGAGCGCCGAGCATTTCTTGGGCAAGGATGTCTACTTTGATAACAATGCTCCTAGGATTTTATCCCAAATCGTTGCTACAGTTTGGAAATTAACGGGGATATCAGAGACCGTAGCCAGATTGATCTCAGTTTTAATGAGTGTGGGATTACTTGTAGCCACTTATTTAATTGCCAATGAATTATTTAACAAACGGGTAGCTCTGTTTGCTTTCCTGTTTCTTTTATTGAATCCTTTGTTTCTTCTGTATTCATCTAAAGTTTACACAGATATATCACTGGCTTTAATCATCACCATTACTACTTATTTATTTTATACAGGGCTTGTAAAAGACAGGCCCGTTAATTTAATGTTCTCCGGTGTCTTTATTGCAATTGCTGTTTTGATCAAGTATCCTGGCTTGATCTTGTACTTTATAACCGCATCTTTCATTTTACTGAAGGAAAGGAAAGCTATCAAAAACCCTTACCTTTGGTTATCTTACTTAATTTCTTTAATGCTGTTGATTCCTTCGATGAGCCAGTTTTCTGGCGGTGTGATTAATTATGCATCAACCTTCCCTTATTTAACAGAAATACAAAATCCACACTACTTCATAACATTGCCATTAATTCTTTTAACAGCGACTCCATTGTTTGTATTGCTTTTATTGAAGAAAAGGATGAAACTGTTTGAAGGAAATTATCTGATACTGCTGTTGACAATATTCTTTATTTTTGGGTTCTATCAGATAGTTTCAAGTAAGGATATAAGATACTTGCTACCCCTCTTTCCCTCAGTTTTTATTCTGGCTAGCAAAGGATTGGACGAAATGATATCGAAAAAATTGCCTGAAACATTCGAGAAAATCAGAATAAATTTCAAAAAAATCTTTATTGAAATATTTTTGTTACCATTGATAGCATCGTTTATTCTTCTGTTTTTTGATTTTTATTACAAACCCAATTCAATAATTCAGGCTGCCCAATATCTAAAACCCGTAGAAGGTTCTTTAATAATTTCAAACTACTGGCCTGAAATTTCTTTCTATTCGCAAAAAACAACAAAATGGTTTCCATCTACTGAAGAAAAATTGCACCAACAGATGAGTGAATTCAAAATTGATTACGTTGTAGCAGTGGAAACTAAAAAACTACCCACAGAATTGAGGATACTGGGAATATATACTGATTCAGAGCCTATTTGGGTGCAGATAAAAAACATTGACTCTTTATCTTTCTTGACAAAGGTTAAACAGCTTGAAGACAACCTAATGATTACTGCTGTATACAAATTCAATGAAAATATACCAAACAGAACTCTTGTTAATGTTACAGATAAGTTATCGCTTGCAGAACTTCTACCAAACAATTAATTTTATAGCTTGCCTTTAGCAAACTATAACAATTTTAACTTTCCAGTTATCTTATCAATTTTTCCCTCTTCAACAGGGCCGATTCCTAAAGCAGTTATCGTTCCAGGCTCAAGTTGTGTAAGGCCAGCATCTTTGACTAGGAAACATGGGATATTTTCTTTCTTCACTTTTTTATAAATTTCTTTTAATCTATCCAGAGTAGATACTTTAAGCACAACTTTTTTAGCACTTTCTTTTAGCCAAACTTCCCGTGTTTTAATATCAGTTTTCAAGAAAGCTCCTAAGCTAGCGTGAGATCCCTGTGAAACTATTTTACCAGCATTAATCTTAACATCTTTCCTTATTATGATAACTTGTTTTAATTTCATTGTTTACTCCTAAGGTTTATATGATTTACGAACCTATCATATTTACGTTTTAAAAACAACCCTTTACTTTCTTTATAAATCCAAAAGCAGAACTTACGAGCATCATTGCCGTAATATTCTAAGAAAAAGATATTTCCATATTTTTTTATTTTATGTTTCTGTAAACGTAGTTTCAAAGACAACTTATGTTGTAACAATTTAAGAAAATTTTTTGTCCCAACTAATGTTATTTTAATTGCATTCGGTCTGTTAAAGTGTATACTTCCATCACCATCAAAATAACCTCTAACAAAATGTTTCAGATATTTACTAGGAATAAAGGGAAAATTTAAGTTTAAAGATTTTCTAGGAACACATCCAAGCTTAATAAGACTTTTCGCAATTTTTTTGCTATAAATTCGTAGATAAATATATTTACCTCTTGCTTGTATAGGGTGATTGCTTTTCATTACTTTTTTAATTAATTCTAAAATTTCTATATCTTTTTTGTTAATATGAAAACCACAGTAAGTACCATCTATCGATACATTACCATCACTGCAAAACAGACCAAAAACATAAGCAACTTCTGGGGACCACTTATCAAAGAAATTAGCATCTAAAGTATATTTTCCACTTCTTTGTATTCTTTTCAATCCTAATTTATGAGCTTTATGATTTATAGAAGATTTAGTTCTATTTGAAAATAATTTATAAACTTCTGGATTGATGGGATAATTTTTTATGAGTAGATCAATCTCCTTTTTTGTCCAAAAATTTTTATGATTTGTTAATTTCAGTTTCCATATAATATTTTGAATTGTTTTTACACTGATGTTATTTTCAATTGCAATCTGAATAGGACTTTTCGTTTTCAGTTGTTCTATTAAATAATTCCTAGAATGATAAATTTTCATAAATTGATATTGTTTTGTTAGTATTAAACTTTTCCTGTTTTCTTCCCCTTTCCTATTTCAAATCAGTTCTTACAAGAATTACCTGCTTGAGTTTCTCCATAAATAAATAGAATGAAAGCAAAAATTAATTTATGAGATTTTTTCTTCAGATGTTTGAGCAATGTGATTTGAATGGAAGCTAATGGTATAGAGAAAGAGGTATTGGAAGAATTGACTAAAAGGCTTGTTATGAACAAACAAGAGATCATGAAATTTATCGAGGAGAGAGTTGGAAACAGCGATTCGGTTCTTGATGGTTTGATGAAATCTCTTTTAGAAGAGGGATACGTGACAAGCATTGCTCCAATGGGCACATCCTGCTATGCCGTGACGACAAAAGGAATCAAGACAGTTGGAATTAAATAATTTAATTATCAGAAGATGTTTAATTTTAATGTTAGCCCCGTCATCTAGCGGTCTGCAAAACGCAAAAGGATGTCAGGCTTTGGACTTTTGTCTAAAGCTCGGATAAAAGATGAAGAAAGAAACCTGAACACGGCAGTTCGAATCTGCCCGGGGCTATTTGTGATAACATGCCAGACTGGAAGGTCCATATTATTTTTGGTTTTCTGTTACTTGCCTTATGGCTGAACACTATCAACAATTTTTTCTCCATAACTCTGAATTTACAAAGTCTTTTCATCTTAATTTTAATCATACCATTCATCAGCACCTTTCCTGACATAGATAGCAAGCATTCAAAATCCAGAAAGCTAATTTCACTCCTTCTCTCAATTTTCATATCTGCAATCTACATCTTCCTATTTCCAAGCAGCTGGTACTATGGTGTTGGATACTTTTGCATAATTTATTTTCTCATAAGATTCTTTCCAACAAAGCATAGGGGGCTGACACACAATTTCTTATTCTCTCTGATTTTCTCCTTTGCAACCACATACCTTCTCCACCTTGCCCTAAATTTTGGAGAGGCTGAGTTTCTATCTTTCTTTTCGTTGTTGTTCCTTATTTATTGTTTCCATCTGGTTTTGGACAAATTCTGATTTATATAAAATGAATTCTAAATATTTTTGATGAAAATAAAACTTTCCGCTACTTTTGAAGGCAAATGCGACTTATGTGGTAAAGAAGGTATAGTTTTCACTGCTGGAGACGAAGATACAAAAAAAGTGGTCACGGTGTGTAAAGAATGTTCCGAAAAGTTGGGCGAGATACAGACGTCAGAAGTGATAGAGAAATATGGGCATGAAGACAAGGAGCCCTTTGAAGACGGGATCAAATTCCAAGCCAAACCTACTGCTGGCTGATTTTGAAGAATGAAAAACAAAAAAAGTAAACAAAAGGTTTGCTAGGCCACTAGACTCATAGAATTGGTAGTTAGTAAAGGCCGGCATAGCGTCCTAACCAGACTAGGAATATCAAGAGTATTACTAGTAGTATCCATTTCACTTTTATTCCTAATACCTGTTTGTTTAGCATCTCCATTTTTATCTCCTTACCATAGAGTTAGGAAGGGGGGTTTAAAAACATATTCCCGCATTCACTTCAGAGTGACGATTTTTTGCCTCTTAGTAGGCAGAGAAATGGCCACGGAACAGTTATCATCTTTTCCTTCTGACAATTATCGGTCCCCTGTAGCCACAGTCTTTGCACTCGTAAATCATCCCAAGCCAGGGAAGAAATTTGATGTTGCTTGACTTGCACTTCGGGCATTCTAACATTTGACCTACTTCTTTTTTGAGTTTAGCCTTGGTCTGACATTTCCAAATTGGAGTTCTGCCGAGCATTTGGAGCAGACTGGAGCACCATTTTTGATGACAATCTCCTCAAGGTCGAGCCTGCCGTGTGTTGGACAGTAACATTTTGCCTTAATTCACATCACCTTCTGCTAGCCGCCCCTGTATCCTGGGATTTTCATGGAAAGAAGGCTTGCGATTCCAGTTATCAACTTCGGCTCAACTGTGATGATGTCGCTTGCAGTGATTATTCCAACAAGCTTCCCATCCTTGGTCACAGGCAGCCTTTTTATTCTCTTTTCCATCATCACATTCACAGCATCCTCAACAGTCTTCTCGTAATCTATTGTTGCAACCTTTTTGTTCATACTCTCTTCGACAAGCGTTGCCTCGAGATTTTTTTCAAGAGCAACTGCCCTTAGGATATCGGTTTGCGTCAGAATTCCCACAATATCATCGTCTTTGACGACTATCAAACTGCCTATATGTCTGTCATACATTGACTTTGCAGCTTCCTTCAAGGTGATGTCAGGCTTTACTACCACCAGATTGGTGTTCATGACATCTTTCAGTATCATTCAATCAACCTATATAATTAGTATTTACACTTTCAAATTCTTTTGCAAAATATTATGTGATCAGCCTATGTAGCCAAACTGTTCTCTCTCTTCTTCAAGCTTCCTTATCTTCTTCTGTCTTTCAACAAACTTCTCGTAATGCATTTGCACATCTCTTGTGAGGCTCGGTGTAGTTTTCTTCAGAACCTCATCAAAATGCTTCTTCTCCACGTTCTTCGCTTTTATATCTTCTCTTAGTGCAGTCATGGCAGCCTCCCTGCAGAGCGATTCTATGTCAGCTCCAGAAAAGCCCTCAGTCTTATCTGCCAATTCTTTCAGATCAACTCCTTTCAGTGGCATGTCCTTTGTGTGGATTTTGAAAATTTCCAACCTAGCTTTTGCGTTTGGCGGCGAAATGAGCACAAACCTGTCAATCCTTCCCGGTCTTAGCAACGCAGGATCAACGATATCGGGTCTGTTAGTCGCAGCGATCACAACCACTCCTTTCAATTCCTCCAGACCAGACATCTCTGTCAGCAGTTGAGAGACCACGGTTTCTGAAACCCTTGTTCCTGCATAAGCCCCTCTTTTTGGAGCAAAAGCATCGATCTCGTCCAAGAAAATTATTGCGGGCGCAACTTGTCTCGCACGCCTGAACAATTCTCTCACCTTTCTCTCGCTTTCACCGACCCACATACTCAGAACCTCTGGTCCTTTTATTGATATGAAATTGGCACCGGACTCGTTAGCTATAGCCTTTGCCAGCAAAGTCTTCCCGCATCCAGTAGGACCATACAGTAAAATTCCTTTGGGCGGTGTTATTCCCATCCTTTCAAAACTTTCAGGAGATTTCAACGGCCACTCAATCATTTCCTTCAGCTGCTGTTTCACATCTTCTAGATCACCAACATCCGACCACTTGACTTTTGGAACCTCTACCAATACTTCCCTCATTGCAGAAGGCTCGACAACTCTCAAAGCGTCCTCAAAATCAGATTTTTTAACAATCAATTTTTCCATGACCTCTCTTGGCAGCTCTGTTTCTTCTTTCCATTTTATATCCGGCAAAACTCTCCTTAGAGCCGACATCGCTGCTTCCTTGCATAGCGCCATGATATCAGCTCCAACATAGCCATAAGTTATATCAGCAAGCCAGTCAAGATTAACATCCTTGTCAAGAGGCATGCTTCTTGTATGAATCTCAATAATTTCCAGTCTACCGTTTCTATCTGGTACTGGCAGTTCAATCTCCCTATCAAATCTTCCACCTCTTCTGAGAGCTGGGTCGACTGCATTTGGTCTATTCGTCGCAGCAATCACAATAACCTTGCCTCTTTTTTTCAAACCATCCATGAGCGTGAGCAGTTGGCTGGTCACCCTTCTTTCAACCTCGCCTGTTACCTCCTCTCGTTTTGGAGCAATAGCATCAATCTCATCAATGAAAATTATTGATGGCGCATTCTTCTCTGCGTCTTCAAATATTTTACGAAGATTTTCCTCAGATTGGCCGTACCACTTGCTCATAACCTCCGGACCACTGATGGAAATAAAATTAGCTCCAGATTCATTCGCTACAGCTTTTGCTAAAAGAGTTTTTCCTGTTCCCGGTGCTCCGTAGAGCAGCACTCCTTTTGGCGGCTCAATTCCCAACCTTTCGAACAGTTCAGGATGTCTCAAAGGAAGTTCAATCATTTCTCTGACTTTATGTATAACTTCTTTAATTCCACCAATATCCTCGTAAGTAACTGCAGGAATTGCCCTTTCCTCGAGTTGCATTGTCTCAGGAAGCTCTGGCAAAACTTTCAATTCTGTTATATCTCCAATTTTCACAATCCCATTCGGTTCTGTACTTATGACAACATATCTCATCTCGCCCGCAACCGGTAAAAATACTTCATCTGGGAAAAATTCACCAAAATCCATTCCAAAGAAATCCTCAAAAATGCTCCCGCCTCTTGATCTTTTTCTTACCACTGGAGACGGAATGATTATATCGCCTTTAACAACAGGCCTCATGTAGATGTTTTGCTTGATAAGATTCGATGATATCTGAATTACAACTCCTCTTTCAGCCGGGGCAATTGTCACTTCCCTAGCTTCCTTCACATCAGTTTTCCTTATCTTCACATATTCTCCAACACCAGACCCAGCATTTCTTCTCACGATTCCATCCATTCTGATAATGTTCAATCCAGCATCAGCAGGATAAGCACGAACAGCAATCGCAGCGGTCTTCTTACTTCCCTCAATCTCAACCACATCTCCCTCTTTGATTCCAAGCTTGTGCATCGTGGAAGAATCCATCCTGACAATCCCTCTTCCTGCTTCCTCTCTCGCTGTCAATTCACCGACCTTCAATCTTGTTTCCTTGTTTTCCTCTGCCATATTCAATTCTCCTTAAAGCTATTTAGTAAATTTCTTTGTTTTCTTTTAATAGAAAATCCTATTAAATTTTTAAAATTGATAAGAGAATTTTTATCATTAACCTGTATGGTCGGTATACCTGTTTTAGGCCTGTCATAAAAATGAGAATTAATATTATTTTCTTTTAAAAGTTTATTTACCAATCTTAAAAGTTTTAAATCTTTATTTACTAAAATTAAGTTCCTTCTAGGTTCTTTTTTCCTACCTTTAAAATATCCAAAATATCCTTCTGAATCAAACATACCTCTTAAAAATTCTATTTTTGTATCTTTAGCTGAATTTAAAATAAGGTTTTCTGTTTCTGTCTTCATTCTAGAAAATTTTTCAAACCATTCTTTAAAGTTTAATCTAACAGAAAATCCATCATATTTATAACCAGCTTTTAAACCAGCTAATGTTGATTTACTGAAGTTTCTTTTAATTGTAACCCAAAGAGGTTTTCTTCCAGTAATTTTCAATAACTTGTTAGAAAATTTTTTAGCAAAGTCTAGATCTTTAGTTTCTAATCCAGTTCTGTAATGTGAATGACCATCAAAATTCAACCAACCATCTCCCTTTAGCACACCTAAGACATAACTCATTTCTGGTGTTAATTTGATATCTTTCATACTATTCTTCCACCTCTTCCTCTTCCAACCCCTCTTTAAAGAAATCCTCCATATCCTCGTCTAATAATACTTTGAATGCCCTCCATATAACTTTTTTTCCCCACTCTTTCATGAATCTCTCTATCTTATCGAAATCATCTTCAGGAACAATGAAGCTGCTTTGGTCAACCTTTTCATGTGGTATCTCATCGAGCAGGCCTTCCCTCTGATAAGTGTAAAATTTTTCCTTCGGTTTTTCTTTTTTGCTGACAATAACTTCCTTTCTTATCATCTGCTTCCAGCCGTAGAGACCTCTGAAGAATTTGTTCCTCTCATAATGGCTCTCAAATTTTCCTGACTGGACGCTGAAAGCTATCAAAACCGCTTTCCTCTTTTCAGCCATAGTTTAATGTATTTACACCCTAAATATATAAAGTTAACTATTTTATAAAATTGAACTTTCATTTTGTTTTTTTTACTTTTGGTTTTCCTGTTTGTGTTTTCTCTTTATTTTTGCCCCAATCCTTCTTCGTCTCGCATTTAGGATCAAGACACATCCTGAAAGGTCTCCTACCTTTTCTCCAGACTTGAATTATTGGAGTGTTGCACTTCTCACAAACTCTTCCTGTAGCTTGTATGTTAGCACCACCAGGAAGAGGATAACCTGTTTGGCAAGATGGTAGCCATTTCTTATCCTTCCAACTGCATTTGCATTTTCCCTTGGGCTGACCGCAAATTTCGCACTTGCATTTGCATGCAGTTCTTGTGAAACCACATTTCGCACACTTGAAATAATTTGAACAACCAACAAAAAACTTGCCGCTGAACCTGGATCTTAATATTCTGAGCTCACCTGTCTTGCAGTTAGGGCAAGTACCAAGATGTCTTTCCTCCTTTCTCGATTCAACCAATCCTTCCAAAAGTTTTTTGCCAATATTTTTCTCATTTTCCTTGAATTCTTTCAGAATATCAGTCAAAGTTTCCTTTGCATCTTCCACAACCTCCTCGCGTTTTTTCTTTCCATTGTAAACATCTTCCATCTCTTCCTCAAACTTTTTTGTCAGCTCTTCGCTCAATATTCTTGGAGAAAATTCTTTCAAAGCCTTTGTGACGGCTTCTCCAAGTTTTGTGACTTGGATGGATTTGCCGACGATGTATTTTCTGTCATAGAGAGTCTGTAAAATCTCAGCTCGAGTTGCCTTAGTCCCAAGATTTCTTTTCTCCAGTTCTTTCAGTATGCTTCCTTGGCTATATCTTCCAGGAGGCTGTGTCTCCTTTTCTAATTCATCCAGCTTCAAAACTTTGATTGTTTGACCGACTTTCAACTCCGGTAAAATCAATTCTTCTGTTGAAAGATATGGCTCATAAATTTTAATCCATCCTGGTTCTATCGTGCGTTTGCCAACAGCAATGAACTTGTAGCCATTGATATCAAGGACAATATTCATGCTTTCCCTTGTTGCTTCATCAGCAAATGTTGATAATGTTCTCCTAACAACCAAATCATAAATCTTCTTTTGCTGTGCAGTTAGTTTCTTCATATCTGGAACTTCCCATGTCGCATACACAGCTGGATGCGCTGGATCTTCCCTTGGGCCTTCTTTCGGAACCAATTTTTCTTTTTTCAACAATTTCACTGCAAAAACTTTGTATTGTGGTAGAGTTGCTAACGCTTTGAGAATTTTTTCATAATTGATACTCGGAGGCAATTTTTGTGAAGAGGAACGAGGATAGGAAATAAAACCAGCTTGATAAAGACTCTCAGCAATGCTCATAGTTTGCGTTGGTGAAAATTTGAATTGAGCATAAGCTTCAGCTTGTAAATCAGTTGTGTTGAACGGAACTGGCGGCGACTGCTTGTATTGTCTTTTCTTTACGTCTTTTACCGTCGCGTCATTTCCTTTGCATGCTTGCGCAATCTTATCAGCTTCATCCTTCTTCCACAACTTGTCCTTTTCGTACTGAGCAACAACCTGCATTCCGTTCATTCTCACATGCAGTTGCAATTCCCAAAAGGGAGTCGATTTAAATTTTCTAATTTCCAACTCTCTGTCAAAGAGCATTGCCAATGTTGGTGACTGCACACGACCGGAAGATAAAATTGCGAATCCCCTTTCTGCTGCATTCTTCAGTGCAAGTGTTAAAGCTCTTGTCACGTTTATTCCCCATAGCCAATCTAGCTCGTGTCTTGTCAACCCGCTTTCGAGCATAGGAAACATGATGTGCTTGGACATGTTTTTATATGATTCAACTAACTCATCCTTTGTCAATGTGGAGAACTTCATTCTCTTCGCATCCTTCACTCCACAGAGAAATCTTAAGATGTTGAACAGCAAAACTTCTCCTTCATTATCAACATCAGCTGCATCTACGAAATCATTAGCACCAGAAACCAAAGACTTGATGTTTTCAAAATACTTCTGCGTCCATTCGGTTCCCTTCTTTGTGTACGTCGGAATCCATTCATAAGAGTAGACTGGGTAATTCCATCCTTTGCTTTTCTTGTCTTTCACAGGATTCAAAACAAAAAGATGACCAACAGCAGGAACACAGATGTGTTTTTTGCGATTGACAATGAATTCGTAATAAGGAGCACCATTTTTCTCGATGGTCTTCGGTTTTTTATCCGCTATTGCTTCTGCGATTCTCCTTGCTGCGTCTGGTTTTTCTGCTATGATCAAAGTGTATTTGGGCATTAAATCAAATTCCCTCTAAGAATTTATAAATCTACTCTACGATAATCGGCTCCCTTCTGGATTTTTGGGTCCCTTTCTCCACTGTCTTAATTCTATTTTCAAGGTAATCGATTCTCTCTAGGAGTCTATTTATCTGCACATCGAAATCTATTTTCGGTTCTTCCATCTTTTCCCTATCTTCAAATTCTTTTGATTTGACCTCATCCGATAAAAAGGCAATTCTATTCTCAAGATTAGACAATCTTTGGTCAACAGAAGAAGGAAATTCTGAACGAGCTGTTTCCACTGGAACCTGCTCAACCTTCAGGGCAAGCTGAGCCAACGACTTTTGAAGATTATCCATCTTCATGTCAAGCTCGGCCTTTCTATTCAGCATATATTCCACGCTTTCCTTCAATGAGTTCAACCGCGATGAGAGAAACTTGATATCAATTTCCGGTTTTATTGTCCCTATCTCACCTATTCTCTCCTTCACATCCCTCATTTCCTTGCTCATCTCCGTTCTCAAATCAGTAACCTCAGAAACAACCTTGTTTATTACATCAGTCTCTAGGATCCTTGTCTTTTCGTTGAGCCTAGCAACTTCTTCCTGCAAACCTGTTATCTGGTTTGGGGGGAGAGAAGGTGATGCAGAAATCTTTTCGTTAATCTTGTTCATAAGCAAGTTCTCAATCTTTTGATAATCTTCAGGTGATAGAGCTGCAGTCTTCTTTGAGAGCTCAGAAATTTGAGAATTGATATCTTCCAACATTTTCTTGAGTTCCGTTCCGCCCAAATCTTCGAGCATAGCCAAATCTTCCAAATCATCCAATCCTTGCTGAATGGCATTAACGCTTTCAGGATCAACAGTCTTCAAGCCTTTGATTTTTTCGCTCAGCTCGCCTAAAGCAATCTCCAGATTGACAAGCCTCTTGTCTATCTGTAGAAATGACAGTTTGTACTTGTCATCAGCCACTATTTTTTCTGGTTCTTGCTTGATTTCATCGTTTTCAGTTTCGGGCTCCAAAAATCTCACCTATATAAATATTCTATTTTTAGGTTAAATCCTTTTTTCGTATTTTAGCCAAATTACCCATATACTCAAAACAGCGACAACAAGTCCCCACTGCCAAAACAAATCATGAACCAGGCCAAAGTACTCTGGTCCTAATATCAAAGAAAGGTAAATCACCGTCACTATTCTCAAAATGTTTATCAAAAACAAGAGGGGGAGCGAAACGAGAAGGAACTTGATCTTTTTCCTGATTTTGATTGCAGGAGTAGCGATTGCCAGGGCAAGCAAAGCATACGCAGATTTCCACCCAGTGCAGTCCATAGAAATTTCAATGACACTTATTTTAAAGCCACTAACAACAGTCAGCAATGACTGGTTTAATTTGGTCTGGATTCCAACAGTCTTAAGTATACTGTAAGATAAATAAGCAACAAGATTTTGCAATGATGGGATGGAGAAATTAACAAATATTAAGAGATAGAGAGGAATGGCCAATAAGCTGAACTTTATCAAGAAATATATAACTCCCAACAATTTCTTCCTAGTTTTCTCCTTCACTCTTCTTCCCTCTTTATAATTTCTTTTGCAGCATCAACAATGCTTTCCGTCCTTTTCTTCAAAACTCTTTTCACCACATCCTCAAAAATATCCTTCCTCTTCATTTTTCCCACAATCTCCTCAACTTTCAAGAACATGCTGTGATAATTCTTAAAAGCCCTCAGGGCAGCTGCTAATGCATCCTTCTGATGAGAATCCTTTGTCATTTCCCTGTAATCGTCTATTATCTTTGCTTTCTCCTTGTAGGTCATTGATACTTTTGGGTAAAAAGCATGAGTGCCAAGAGAGCTTGCCAACTTTTTAATTCCCTTGGGCAGGGGGTTGACATCAGAGGCAATTATCAACGGGTCACCAAACTTCAGGATATGCTTTATGATTTCATTCCTTGCCAATTCTTTCCTGCTCGCTATGTTAATGATCTTACCCTTTGTATCCAGAATAGCTATTCCGACCGTGATGCCAAGGTCAATCCCTATGATTAAATTTTTCCTCAGATGGTCACCTCAATATTTTTCGCTCAAAATTTTTCTAATCTTTTTTGCCAGTTTTTCACCAATTCCCTTGATGGATCTCAATTCATCTTCATCAGCTGCAAATATTTTTTCCACTGATTCAAAATGTTCCAGCAGCCTTTTTGACAAGACAGTTGAGATTCCAGGAATTCCCGAGATGATGAACTCTTTCAGCTTCTTTCTATCCTCTGGTTTCTTCCCAACTTTGAATGCAAGCTCATGCTTCAACTCTTCTTGCTCTTTCCTCGCTATCCAGTAGATCGTTTTTGCTGTGTCCATGGGATTTTTCGTGTTTATCAGGCTTATCCCGTAATCCACAACCAAGCTGGCGATTGCTGCTTTCAAAGCATTTTCATTTATCTCTCTTGTCGAATAACCTTCTATCAGGACAATCGGTCTTTCAAAATTATTTTTCAAACCCCTTGCCTGCTCAAAAATTCTACCATCAATTATCGATGAGACAAAATCGCTATGTGTTTTCTTTTCGATGACAATCCTTTGGCTGCAAACAAAATCACCAACCTCTAGGCTTCTCACATTTATATTCACTCCAATTTTTTTCAACAGCTCAATAGTCTCCTTTTCTCTATAATCACAAATCACCACAATCTTTCCTTCAGGTTTCAGCAACATTTGTTTTTCTCTCATATCACCCAATCCTTCAAAGTCCTTTTGCGTTTGAGTCTCCTTTTCATATCAAAAAGTATTCCCTTCATTTTTTTCTCTTTGTGGAATGAAGCCCAATAGTATGCCTCATCTCTTGTGCCTTTTGTCATGAGGAAAATTATTTTTCCGACAGCTTGTCTCCCAACCCTTCCCCTTCTTTGAATGCTTCTTATCTCGCTGGGAACGGACTCGTAGAAAATTGCATAATCCACAGCAGGAACATCAAGCCCCTCTTCAGAGATGCTTGTTCCAATAAGAACGTTGAACTCGCCTTCTTTGAATCTTCTCAAAGTCTCAATCTGCTCATCCTGTGTCATTCCTTTGCCTTCCTTCGCCGCTTGGCCTATCAGAATTTCCGAACTTATACCCTCTTTTTTCAGCTCTTCATTTATCGTCTCAACAGTGGCCCTGTAATTTGCAAAGATGATTATCTTCACACTTGGTTTTTGTCCCACCAATTCTTTGACTATGTATTTCAGTTTTTCAAGTTTCGGATGTTCAATTCCGCTTACTTTAATTATATCAATTATCTTCATCACATCTTTCATCCTTGGATCTTTAAACAATCTTTGGTCAGTTTTTTTCTTGCTCACCTCAAACTTCTTCAGGTAATCGTAAAGAGATGAAACATCTTGTGTCTCCAACAGTTCAAGAGCATGCTCTAGTTTTATTGCCTCAGCTGATCTTATCATCGCCCAGACAAGGGAATAGTTTTTTGAACCCTGCGAATACTTTGATGCAACAGTTCTTTGCAATAAGAGAAGAGTTTTTTTCGACGGTCTGTAAGTGGAGATGAAATAGTGTTCCTTGAGCCAATGAACAGGACCTTTCAACATTTCTTCCAGCAGCCCCTTTATCATTTTCATCTCTTCTGGCAACTCAACATATATCCAGTCTCTGTCCACCTGCTTGACATACTTCTCCACATCTTTGTCCAGCTCTGTTCTTATTTCTACTGTCTCAACAAACAGGTTCTTTCTTATCTCTTCTATTCTTTCAAAGCTACCTCCAGGGGAAGCAGTCAAACCGAGAATCAATGGATGCTTTGCCTGTTCGGTATATTTTTTCGCCACGTACGTGTATGCATAATCCTTGATGCATCTATGGGCTTCATCAAAAACCACAAAAGAAAAATTATCCAGTCTTATCTTTCCGTTTTCCAAATCATTTTCAATTGTTTGTGGAGTTGCGACTATCACTTTATATTTTTTATAAATCTCAGTTCTTTCTTCAGGTTTTATCTTTCCAGTCACCAGCGCAATTTCCTCTTCGCTCAAATCAGTGAATTTCTCAAAACTCTTTTTATGCTGGGCGTTCAGAGGTCTCGTCGGAGCCATCACCAAGGTTTTGCTCTCAGGATATTCCTGCAACCTCTTGATTGCTATCAATACGGCGATCAAAGTTTTTCCCATACCAGTAGGTATCACAACTAGACTGTTCTTCTTACTTGCAGTTTCTGCTATATTGTTTTGATATTCTCTCGGTTCTATATTTATCAGGCTTACCATATCATTCTCCAATTATTGTAATCATGACTTCTCTTTCTCTTGCTTCAAAAAGTTCAACAAGAAAAATATCCTGCCATGTTCCAAGGACCAATTTACCATCTTTTAATGGAATTGTGATGTATGTTCTCAATAGATTTGATTTAATATGGGCTGTTGCATTTTCATTGCCTTCATAGTCATGGAAATATTTTCCTTTTAGCGGAACTACCTTATCTAAGATGTTGATTAAATCTTTGTGAATCGTTGAATCATTTTCTTGAATAATCAAAGCTATGGTGTTGTGTAGTGCATTGAGAAAAACCATACCGTTTGTTATTTTTGATCCGTTTACTACTTTTTGGATTTTCTCTGTTAAATTGATAAAATCATTCAACCCCCTAGTTTTGACAGAAATAGTTTTTTGGAAAACTTTCATATTTTTTACTCTATTTATTCAGATATAAATTATGAACAAGAATTTCAAGATCCTGCTTATTGTAATGTCCATCGGTTCATTGTCCTACTCCATTTTCAATGTAATATTCCCCCTTTATTTAGATTACAAACAAATTTCTCTTCCGACGATTGGAATAATCTATGCTTTACCAACGTTTTTGTATCTCTTGTCAAGATTAGTTGCAGGAATAGAAGCTGATATACATGGAAGAAAAGTATTTTATTCTCTCGCTTTTTTAATCGGTAGTCTAGTAAACTTCCTGTATGCAATTGCCAGTAATGCATGGCATTTTCTTTTTATTAGATTTTTCGAAAAAACATCTACTGCTTTAAACGACGCTGTTGACCACATTCTGATTTACGAAGCTGTTGAAAAAAAGAAAGTTGGCGATGCTTTTGGTAAATTGAAGGGTGTAAGCAACTTTTTAGGTTTTTTTGGCACGTCTATAGCAGGTTTCCTTTTGATTCTTCTTGGATATTCCAATAGCATTGTTTTTTGCGGCCTTACTCTTTTTATAGGTTTCCTTATTTTCCTTAAATTTCATGAGAAAAAATTCAAAAAATCACATTACGATCAATTATCGAATGTTTTTGATACAAATTTGACAAGAAACATGAAGATTTACACATTTTCGAGGTTTTTTTATGATGTTTCTAACGGCATGGTTATTACTTTCGGTATTCAACTTTTTCTGATAAAGTTTTTTAACGTATCACCAATATACCTCTCAATCACATTGGGACTTTCAACTCTATTTTACAGTGCCACGTCATTTTTCTTCGGAAAATTATCAGATAGTTTTCCACCAAATAAAATCTGCTTTGTTATTTTTATCTTAGTAGGGATATTGACAATACTCATTGGTCTTCTTCCATCTGTTCTTTTGGTTTCATTACTGTGGATTTTTTCCGGGATTCTGGGTACTTCGGCCCCAGCAACAAGAAAAATGATCAATGAATATGCCAGAGTAAATTTTAGGGGGAAGGACACAAATATTGCAGCAACAATAGCATCTACTGCAGATTTCTTTGGACCGCTACTTACAGGTTTTCTTGGTTCTATTTTCTTCCCGCTAGTTTTTATTTGGAGTGGCGTGTTCTTGATAATTGCCGGGATACCTCTTATGTTAATCAAAAATTCGTGATATTATGAAAGTTGCAGCTCTATGGAGTGGCGGAAAAGATTCTTCCTATGCCACTTATCTTGCAATGAAGCATGGACACAAAATCAAATATTTGATTACTATGTTTCCTGAAAGAGAAGATTCTTGGATGTTTCATTATCCATGCATAGAATTGACAATGTTACAAGCTGAAGCCATGGGAGTAAAACAGATAACTCAGAAAACAAAAGGCGAAAAGGAGAAAGAATTGGAAGATTTGAAAAAAGTTTTAGGAAAAATAAAAGATATTGATGGAATTGTTTCAGGTGCGATTGCCAGCAACTATCAAAAGAGTAGGATAGACAGTATTTGCAAAGAATTAGGATTGAAGAACATCGCGCCACTATGGGGAGAAAATCCTGAAAAACTTCTGAAAGAGGAAATAAGATTAGGTTTTGAGATTATTATAACAGGAGTTTTTGCCGAAGGTTTTGATAAAAATTGGTTGGGTAGGAGAATAGATGAAAAATGTGTAGAGAATTTAAAAAAACTGAACAAAAAAGGTTTGATACACTTAAGTGGAGAAGGAGGTTGTTACGAGAGTCTGGTGTTAGACTGCCCACTATTTATAAAAAAACTTCAAATTGAAGAAAGTAAAATTTTTTGGGAAAGATTAAGTGGTTATTTGAAAGTTAATAAAGCAAAATTAGTACCTAAGGATGATGTTTGATTTCATAAATTCCGTGTTTAATTGTTTTAATTAATCCATATTTTTTATATCTCCATAGAAAAGCCCGAGAATTAGATTTGTACCCCCTCTTTTTCATTTCCCTAGAAAAATCTTTTGTGTGAAAAATTCCATCCTTTTGTAAGTTTTTTATTACTTCATTAAAAGCTGAGAGCTTCCTCCTCCTTCCTTTAACTTTTAACATTCGCAACATCTTAGATCTTTTATTCTTGGTTAAAAATCCTATTTCACGTGCAAATTTTTCTAAGTCTTCTGAATATATATGAAGTGCCCATTTGGCACTGAATTCGCCTCTTCTAAAACTTGTTTTATTTCTTCTGATTAGTTCTGGCTTTATTGTATTGAATATGTTAAAATTATTCAAAAGTATTAGATGCTCTCCCAGTAAAGTTTTAGGAGGATTATCAAGAATTATATTTGCTAATCGTGGATGCTTATTTTTGAATTCACCAAAAGGCATTTTAGCCTCTATGGGCATATCAAAATTTTTTAATATAGGAGATATATCGATACTTCTTACTAGGCGTATGTATCTTTTTGATTCTACAAAAATAGGGCTTCCTTCTGCTTCAAAAGCAATTCTAAGATATACTCTGAGAAATTTTTTATTCTCAAGGATAAATTTTGGTATATGCTCCGGAATAGGGAACAAATATCTAATTATTGCAGGAAAGGTGGTTCTATTAATATTTTTAAATTTTTTCGTGTATCTGAAATTCAAGACTTGCTTTCCTAACAAGTTTGTTAAAGAATTTGTTAGTATTTTATGAAATATCTCCTCTGGTACATGTAGTCTGAATTCGTTTCGGAATGAACCTTCTGATAGCATTAAAGAATAAAGTTGAACGTAATCTAAATTGACAAGGTTCAATGGTAATTTTATTTTTAGTTTAAATGTTTTTCCTCTGCCTCTCCACAAGGCAATGAAATTAATCAACTTTTCGATATCCGAATTTTTACCAAAAGTTGAAAGTTTCTTAACGGAGATAGTTTTAGCTCTTAATTTTAGTCCCCTTGGTATTCTATTCAGCCCAAGACAAACAGACGGACCTAAGTCCCAATAGTGTGCATATTTTATATCAGGAGCACTCTTGATGTACTCTTCCCAACTTTTCATAAATAAATATTAACCTTTAAATATATAAACTTACTGGGTGGAGAATACGAATCTATAATGCTTTCAGGACCAATTTTTAAGAAAAAATAAAAATTTCAGATTGCGAAATAGTTTGGGACGATAAAATCAACAGCGGTCATATCATCGTTAAAGAAGCAAGGCTTGCTTAGACGAACTGAAGAAATAAACTTTTGGCATAACAAATTATTTTATGGGGCTGATAAGAAGTACCGTTGGTCTTGCTTTAATTTTCCTTGCATGGTTTAATCCATTAAATTTTGTTTTACCTGTTCGAATAGCACTTTTTATCCTTGGATTTGACGCCACCGACATCATAATAAAACTGCTTTTATTCATCATCAACTTCTTCTACCCATTACTTGGGAATGAAGGAAGCTTTCTTGTATGGACTTTGTTGTTTTTAATGGGAGGAGAAGTTCTCGTCTCAAAATTAGGAATTTTGCACTCTTTGCTTTCGGCAATCAAACCGTTGGTTATTTTTATCACAGTATTTTTTGGCATGGGTAATTTTCAGTTGGCTCTGATAATTGCAGGAATAGACTTAATTTTAAATTTAAAGCGTTAGTTAGTAGTATGCCGAGGTCGCCTAATCTGGTAGGGCACCAGAAATAGGGTGAATCTCGAAAACTGGCGGGCGCAAGCCCATCTGGGTTCAAATCCCAGCCTCGGCGTCCTTAGTCAAATTTATTTGCTTCATGCTAGCTTAGCTCTGGGGCATAAAGAATTTAAACACGAGCCTCACACAAATGTTTTTATGCTTCCTAAACAAAATTTGAACTGAGAATTTCTTATGAAAAGAACAAAACAAAGACTAAGCAAATATTGGGACGGAATTATACTAAAAATAATTCCGCCGTATGCCAAGTTTAAGAAAATGGAGGGCGAAATCAAAGAACACTTCAATTTTGTTAGTTGGATGTTTAAAAGGATAGTAGTTCCTTTGATAATTTTTTATGTAATTATTGGTCTCATATTAAACATAAATATTTTTGGACCACTTTTTATCATGCTTCTTGTGTTTCTCTATAGTAACTTTCTTCCTGATACTGACTTCCTAATTAAAAAACTAGAGATAAGAACAAAGAATCTCTATGGTACGATAAATATTCTTTGCTATTTTTCGCTCCAGTAATAATGTATTATACCATTGCAGGTAGAGCCAGACCCCTATATTCTACTGAGGAAAGATGTTTTCACAACTTTAAAACCGTAATTATCTATGGAATTTTTCTCTTTATTCTTGGCGGTATATTTTGGTCAGAAACTATTAAGAGAGTGATGTTACCACTCTTTGGTATGCTAGGATTTATTTTTCATCTGATGGTTGATAAGAAATTAAAAATTGGTTATATACACATGAGCCCAGCAGTTGCAATAAATAAAAAAATAAGAGTTGGGGAGAAAGTTCCAAAGGAAGACGAGATTGAAAAGATTCTAACTAGTGATTAAAGGAAATCTAAAAATTAATAGCGGTTCAAATCTCATCATTCGGAATCGTGACACCAAAATCTACCTCAGGGTCTGAGTCACAGCCTCGGCGTATACACTTTGAGGTGAACCCCCTAAAGCTTAAATACTTTCCATCCTATCTTAATTAAAATCAAAGTACTAAGCTGTGACAAATAGCGTTAGTCTAACGTGCTAATTCTATTGCTTTTGTGACTTTAGAAAAAGAGAGGATGTAAAATGAAATTTGAAGATATGAATATTGAAAAGAGTGTGTCGGATTCACTGAGCAGTATAGGATTTGAAAGTCCGACGAGGATTCAGTTGGAAACCATACCAATTATCAAACAAGGCTATGATGTTATTGGCCAATCTGAAACAGGTTCGGGTAAAACAGCAGCTTTCGGAATACCTTTGGTAGAAAAAGTTGTTAAAAATGAAAAAATTCAAGCGCTTGTATTGGCACCTACGAGAGAGTTATCGATGCAAATAGCAGGCGAGCTAGCGAAGTTCTCGCGTTTCAAAGGACTTTATATACAAACAGTTTACGGGGGAGTTTCGATGGAACCTCAAATACATGGTTTGAGAAACGCAGAGATTGTTGTTGGGACTCCTGGTAGAATTCTTGATCACATGAGACGAGGAACGCTGAATGCCAGCAATTTGAAAATTTTTGTACTTGATGAAGCAGATAAGATGATAGACATGGGATTTATAGATGATATAGAGTCAATTGAAAGAAACATTCCAGAAAAGAGACAGACATTACTGTTCAGCGCAACCATGCCAGAAAATTTGATTAATATGCGAGACAGGTTTACAAAAAATGCAAAAAAGATTAAAACTCAAATCATGGTTCGAGAGGATATTTTAAGACAATACTATTGTGATACTGAACATCAAACGAAATTTTCATTGCTTATCCACCTGATAAATCAAGAAAACCCCGACCTTGCAATTATTTTCTGCAATTCTAGAAGAGAGACGGATGCCGTTGCTAGAAACCTCCAGTATAATAATATAAACGCTACGGCCTTGCATGGAGGTTTATCACAACAACAGAGAGAAAGAGTTATGGAAAATTTCCACAGGAAAATAACAAGAATTTTGGTTGCAACGGATGTGGCTGCAAGAGGATTGGACATCAAAAACGTGACTCATATTTTCAATTATGGCATACCAAAGAATGCAGAGGAGTATACTAACAGGATAGGAAGAACAGCCAGAGCAGGTGAGACGGGAAAGGCGATATCACTTTTGAGCAAAAATGATCATGATTCGTTCAGAAGAATAATAAATTATTTTTCTTACGAAATTGAAAGAATGGAAGTAAGAGATTTTAGGATTATCCCATTCAGAAAATATGAATATCGTGAAAACAGAAATTTCGAAAATAGAAGACATTTCAGAAGAAGTTTTTAACCTATTAATTATTAACTCGGTGTTCGCTTATTCTCTATCCAAAACTTTAAATACTTAATCTTAGAATAAAAAAATAGCCAATGGAGGAAGGAAGTTAGATAGACTCTACTTCTGACTCAATGGAGTAATAAATGAAGTAAAGGAGGTTTGTTGAATGGCTTTTAGAAGAGGTTTTAGGAGATTTGGTCCGAGAATGGACATTCCAAAACCAGTGAGAGCTGGCGAGGAATACGATGTTGAGATAAGCGAGGTTGGTTCCAGAGGAGACGGAATAGCAAGGGTAAAAAACTTTGTTGTTTTCGTTGCAGGAGCCAAGCAGGGTGAAAAAGTTAAAATCAAAATAACAGATGTTAGGGACAGATTCGCAATAGGGGAGAAAGTCAGTGCTGCTGAAGGAGCAGTAGCTACAGAAGAAGCAGCAGAGGAAGTGACAGAGGAAGAAGTTCCTGAAACAGAGGAAACGACAGAAGAGGCAACAGAAGCAGCAGCAGAGGAAGTCAAATCTGAAGAGGAAGAGTGAAATCTTCCCTTCTTTTAATTTTTCTACAACTAAGCTTTAAGCATTTTCAATTAAAACATTCTTTCTGAATTTTTCTTCAAGCAACTTGCTTATTCTATTTAAACGATTCATACTTCTTTCTATTTTTTTTCTCTTTGCCTTAGAAATATTCATTAATTTTTTAATAGAAACCCTTCTTTTATTTTTTAGAAGACCAAGCAGTGCTAGATCAAAGTTTGCTCTTTCTCTGGCTAATTTGTTTGTGAAAATCTTTCCAAATATATGGGGTTTAACTAACTTTTCCCCGTTTGGTAAAGTTCCTTCTATCATTATTCTTTCTATCTGCGATCTGCATTCATAGGTTTTTGACAAGCAATTTATTATTCTAAAGAGATTCCTTCCAGTTTTCCACTTTCTTGTTCTCTTTATGAACCTTGGAACATACACAACTAAAATACCGCCTTTTTTATTTAGGAGCGAGCGCAACATTGCCACGGGTAATCCTGCTCCAACAGGTTCAAAGGAAAATGTCCAATCAAATTCTAGTTTTTTTCTCGGGATTGATACAAAATCACAACAGATGAAACTTTCAATGTTTTTTAAATTTTCCCTAGCCCAATTCACCAAACTTTTTGATATATCACTATAGCAAACCTTTGCACCGTCTTCACCAAGCGCATCTGCCCAGTCCCCGTAATATGCGGCTATAGCCAGAATTTTATCACCTTTTCTTATTCCTAACTTCTTGAGCAAATTTTTATCTTTGGGTAAAGTTGCTTGAGTTTTTGTAGTTTTAGCAATAAGCCTTCCTTTATCCCAAAAACCTTTAACAGTCCTTAATCCTTCAGTTGTTTTAAACTTAGGAAATTTAACAATTTTGTTCAGATCTGGGATTATGACCTTTACCATCTAAATATATTTTAAGGTTTAATTTTAATTATGAATAAGACCATGAAATACAGATCAACAAGGATATCGTTCATTCAGAATTACATTCTCATCTTGCTGTTGGTTGTTTTCCTATTTCTTCTCCTGCATTTCACTCATTTACAGAGTCCCATTTGGATAATAACTTTTTATTCCATTATTCTGATAATTTTGGCGTTACTCATAGAGCCAGAGTTCACAAGAGTTTACAGATACTATGTGATAGAAGAGAATGATGTATCAGTGGTAGAAGGACTTTTCGCGAAGAAAAGGATGTCAATCCCATATGAAAAAGTTACAGACACTTCGGTTTCTATGACGTTTTTAAGCAGGGTTTTGAACTTCGGAAACATAGTGGTCACAGGTATGAGGAACAACATTCTCATGAAAGGCATAAAGGACCCTTATGAGGTCTACAAAAACCTCCAAGCAAAAATCTTTCCTTTAAAGAAGGCTGCAAAAAGAAAATAAAAAATAATAGTCTTCAAACATCTTTTGATAATTATGGTTAGAATATATTCAGAAGTCTATGGATGCAGTAGCAATACAGCAGATCAGGAAATTGTGCTCGGCTTGCTGAAAAAAGCAGGTTTTGGAATCACAAATGCTATTGAAAATTCAGACATGGTAATAATCTTCACATGCACAGTCAAGTCGCCAACAGTGAACAGAATGATATACAAAATAAAAGAATTTACAAAATTGGACAAGCCAATGATCATCGCAGGCTGCATGCCCAAGACAGAGAAAAGGGTTATAGAGAATATCAATCCAAAGGCTAGCATGCTCGGGCCAAATTCTATTGAAAAAATTGTCGAAATAGCTAAACTGACGTTGAAGGATAAAAAGACCATATTCACAGAGGATTTGAAAAAACCAAAGCTTTGTCTGCCGAGAGTGAGAAAAAACCCGATCATAAACATCACACCCATCAGTTCAGGCTGTCTCTCGAATTGCAGTTATTGTAGCGTCAAATTTGCCAGGGGCAAGCTGTTCAGCTATCCAATTGAGATGATTGTGAATGAAGTTAAAAATTCTATAAAAGACGGATGTAAGGAAATATGGTTGACATCACAAGACAATGGGTGTTACGGTTTTGATATGGGCATGAGACTCGCCGAATTACTCAGGAAGATCTGTGAAATAGATGGAAAATTCCTTGTCAGAGTGGGAATGATGAATCCGTTGCATACGAGGAAGATTTTGGATGATTTGATAAAAGTTTACAAGAATGAAAAAATATTCAAATTCTTACACCTGCCGGTTGAGAGTGGTTCTGATAAAATCCTAGATTTGATGAAGAGGGGCTACAAAGTTAAGGATTTCATCAACATTGTCAGAAAATTCAGGAAGGACATTCCTAATCTGACGTTAAGCACGGATATAATTGTGAGGTTTCCCTCCGAGACTGAGAGAGATTTTAGGAAAACTATCGAATTGATAGAAAAAATCAGGCCGGATATAGTGAATATCTCCAAGTTCGGTTCCAGGCCAAGAACGGAGGCAGCAAAAATGAAACAGTTGGATAGAAATATAGTGAATAAAAGAAGCCCAATACTTCACAAACTTGTGAAAAAAATAGCATTAGAGAAAAATAAAAAATGGATAACGTGGAAAGGAGAAGTATTAGTCGATGAAATCGGTATTAATCACAGTTTTGTTGGAAGAAATTTTGCATACAAGCCCGTTGTGGTCAGGACGAATGAAAAAATTTTTGGAAAGTTCGTTGAAGTAAAAATAAAAGATGTGACAGAAAATTTTCTGATTTGTTAGTTTTATATTCTAGTAATGATAAATTTATTTTATAAAAACATTTGAGGCCAAGATCGATGAAATGTTAGGAATGCATTTGACTTTAGATTTTTACTCTTGTAACAGGAAAAAAATTTCTGATGTAGATTTTATCTTAGATGTTCTTGATGAATTGCCAGATCTGATAGGGATGCGAAAGATTTCTTCCCCACAGATTACAAATTATCCAGGAAATCCAAACACATTTGACAAAGGAGGCATTTCAGGATTTGTTTTGATTGCGGAGAGCCATATAACGGTCCATACGTTCATCGAGCAGGAATTTGCGTCTATTGACATTTTCTCATGCAAAGAGTTTGATGTGAAAAAGGCAGAGTCATACTTAGTTGAAAGATTCGAACCTAAAAAGATAGAAAGACATGTGATAAACAGAGGTACGGAATTTCCGAAAGATGTGATGAAGGCGAAGGAAATAGTTATCAAGTCTAGAAAGAAAATTTCTAGCTTTTCATGAGTTCTTTCACAGTCTTCATAACCAGCTGAGGCTCTATTTTTCCCCTGACTTGGCTCATCACTATGCCCACGGCCTTGTCATAGGTCAGACCAGGCTGGCTTATGACCTCTTTCACGATTTTTTTTAGCTCATTCACGCTGATCGGTGTTAGATTAAGTTCTCTGATAACATTCGTCACAGTCTCGCCTGGATAGTTTGCAAGATACTTCAAAATCTCTGGCACGGCCTCTTTCGTGATTATTTTTTTCTGCAGAGCTTCAAAAAGCTCAATGAAATGCTTTTCAGACAATCTACTAACATCAATTTTCTCCCTCTTTTCCAAATCTTTCAGCGTGCTCACGAACGTATTGGCAACTATAGACGCTTCCAATCCTTTCTTCTCCATTATTTTCTCAAAGAGCTCGAGATATTTTGACCTCAATATAGTTTTTGCCAGTTCATCTGACAGTTTGAATGTCGATTTGAATCTAGCATACTTCTTCATCCAGGGTTCTGGTAACTGTTTCTTTATTTTCTCCATTAGCTCTTTCTCAACAGAAACAGGTTTCACATCAGTTTCAGGATAAAGCCTTGCAGCACCGGGCAAAGGCCTCGTGAATCTTGTCGATCCCTCCTCATCAACAGTTCTAGTTTCCTTTTCCGGACCAACTAGTAATCTATTAATTTTGTTCAAAAGTTCTTCTGACGCTCTGCCTTTCATTTTCATCTCTCCGACAAGAATAATAGCATCCGTTTCCTTCGCTTTCAAGTATTTTCTTATTTTTTTGAAATCTTCCTCAGCGCGATATTTTGCCAAGTCTTCGTCAGAATGGATTATTCCATCAACACCAAAAATCTTGACAAAATCGGCGAGCTCTCTTCCTAAAGTCTTGCCAGGAAAAATTTCTGTCTTCAAAAACCCAGAAAAGTTTGGCAGCCTCAGAGCAAATACTACACCACCAGTCTCAACAACAGCTCTCAATATCCTGCAGCTACTGTCTTTTAACATCCCACTGACATCAACTGGCCTGAAAACAATCTTCCTCACATCTTTCTTTCTTAGATGATTTCTTATCTCAATCAGTGAAACTTGTCTTCTCACCTCGCTCTCAATCACCTTTGACAACAAACCAAGCTCTTGAATACCTTTTATCTCAACTCTTTCCCCAATTCTTATCGAAACGTTAACATCCTGTCTTATCGATCCTATTCCCCTCTTTACCTTGTTTGTAGACCTGCAGATCATCCCTATGTTATAAGCGATATCCTCAACTTCCTCTGGCGTGAAATCCGAGATGATACCTGTTGCAACCTCGACCAACGGAACACCAAGCCTGTTGAGCCTGTACGTAGCTTTACCTTCTGCTTCTGAGAACAGAGCAGTGGCATCCTCTTCCAAACACACGTTCTTTATCCCGATCTTCTTTCCCTTGTAAAGAAGACAACCATTCAAACCAACAACCATCGTTCTTTGAAAGCCACTCGTGTCGCTACCATCGATAACAGTCTTTCTCATCACCTCTATCTCGTTTGGTATCTGGCAATTCAGCAACAAAGCAACCTGTAGCGCAACATCAAGGGCTTCCATGTTCAGTTCATGAGGCGGTTCTTCATCAAGCTCGACCAAACATGTTTCGTTCTTGAAAACTTGATAATTGAAAGTTCTATTTCGCAGATATTCGTGCTGTGCAGCAATATCAATCTGTCCGAGCTCGCTTGCTACAGGATGTTGTTTTCTCATCACGATTGACACTGGTTCCTTCTCTTGCATAGTTGTTGAGCAACTGCAGAAGAGCTTTTCCTTTGTGTCAAGCTGTTGGTGAATCTCCAGTCCAGCTTTCAATCCAATTTTCTTGTAATTTATTTTTTCTCCTATCATTTCTTTCTCACCCTATTGTAAATCCAAAATATCACACAGCTAAGAATATATGAGAACACAACAGTCAATAAAACATTAATTAGAAACATAAAGTTTCGTAATGCAAGAAACATTTCAATAGAATGCCAGCCGAGAGACACAATTCTAATTTCGTATGGAGGGCATTTTGTACATGATGTAACATTCTCAACAGGATTAAAAATACATGGGAATGGGCACGCAACTGCCTCCGGAAAAGGTATTGGTAAAAAGAAAATTATCAATGCAAGAATAATCTTTTTCCAATCAGGTTTCAAGAATTCTTTCCAACTCATTTACTTCACTCTCTCAACACCTATTCTTTTTGAGATTTCGCCTGCGTAATTCGTCAGCATCATCTCTTTTACCTTTTTCATATCCTTTGTGTGTCCAAGAACCCACATCAGCTTGACAAGAGCTGTTTCTGGTGTCCAATCACAGCCATTGCCAATCACACCGGCCTCGCTCAACAGTCTTCCTGCAGAGTAAACATTCTGGTTGAGTCTTCCAAAAATTGTTTGAGGTGCAATCACGACGGGAATACCAGAATCAATCAGACTCTTGACTGCAGGCAAAACACTCCTTGCTAATTTATCATTCGATGGATTTGTTGAGACATGCCCAAGACCAGTGCCAGAAATCACCACGCCTTCGAAAAACTTTGAAAGGTTTTCTATGAACTCAGGCTTTATATCTGGATATGTTTGTAACAAGACAACATTCGGATTGATTTTATCATCAATCTTCAAAGCTCTTTTCTCCCTTTTTTGAAAATCGTTCCTCAAATATTCAATGTTCCTTTCATCGTACCAAACTTTTGCATAAGGCAGGACATTCACAGATTGAAAAGCGTCCCTCCTGCTCGTGTGCATCTTTCTCACCTTAGTGCCTTGATGTAGTAAGCAGAAATCATCACTCATGCTCCCATGCATGCACAAACTAACTTCGGCTACATCAGATTTGGCTGCCACCAAAGTTGAGCAGAACAGATTCATAGCATTATCACTGCTTCCCCTATCACTGCTTCTTTGAGCCCCAACCAAAACCACGGGAACCGGCAAATTCTGGAGCATGAAACTTAAAGCAGCTGAAGTATAGTGCATGGTGTCCGTGCCATGCATAAGAACGATCCCACCCATCTTCTTCTTTATTTCCTTCTCGACCTCTCTGGCGATGAGCTGCCAATGAGAGGCAGTCATGTCCTCTGAAAAAATGTCAAAAAGCTTCCTTCCTTTTATGTTTGCTATCTCACCTATTTCTGGGAAAGAGAGCAAGAGGTCTGCTGGAGAAAAAGCGGGGAAGACTGCTCCTGTGGTGTATTCAATTCTTGAGGCTATTGTTCCCCCACAACCAAGAATTGAAACAGTTGGTTTGTTCTTATCAGCTCTTATCTGCAACTTCGTCGGCTTGAATCTTATCGGCTTTCCCTTCTTCAATAGCTTGAACTGGGTTCCCTTCTCGAATTTTATCCCGACGTTATAGCCGTTGTCCAGCTTAACCACTATGGCAGAAGGATCTCCAAGGGCTATCCTGGGCATCAGTAAACCATCGTAGAGAAACTTCCCTTTGGTTACTCTTATCCTGTCCCCGACGTATATCTTTTTACTCTTAAGTAGTGACTCTATTTCAGGAGAATACAGGTCCTTCACACTCCATAAATTATTTGGCAAAAGATGTATTAATTTGTTCTTGTTTTTGGGCAAAAACTATATTCTGTGATATATATTTTAAATTTGTCAATCTTCTTATCTGGATGTCATGATCTTAATGACATCGTTATTTTTGAGCTCGTAATCCTTTCCCAACCTTCTTTTACTCCTGGCGTCAATCGCAGAAACGAATTTCTCACCGATGTCAGTGTGAATTTTGAAGGCAAGCTCTAAAGCAGTCGTTCCTTTAGGTACAAGATAAGCGTCTGGCAGGACATTTCCTTTCTTATCACTTAGTTTGTTCTCATCCTCGACAGGATAAACCACGATGTAGCCAAGCAACTCGAAAACTGCTTTATTCAAGCAACTTTGAACACCAGTTGATCCATACTTTGCTATCAATCCTTTTATTTTTTCCAAAGCTTTCAGTTGTGTTTCTGTGATTTTTGTCCTATCGATAATTTTGAAATCATTTCCAGGCAGATATTCTACTATTCCCATCTCTGCAGCTTTCTTCAGAGCAATTTCATAATCAGCAGACGTTGGGATGATGATGAGATCCTTGAACTTCTCCTTCAGTTTTTCAAGATTTTCCTGAGCAGCCTCGAGGTCAATCTTATTTGCGGCAACCAGCATCGGTTTTGAAATTTTTCTTATGATCCTTGCGAATTTTTCGGTTTCTGTTATCGAAGCTTTTTCAAGAGCAGCATCTATGTGTTTTTTACTTATCTCAAGTCCGCTCAGTTGCTCTGCCAACAATTGAGTCATTTCTGATCTGGATTGAACATGACCAATTTTCCCTATTACCCTTTTGATGACATCAGCAAACCAAAGGTCAATCTCATTTTGGACAAACTCGACATCAAAACTGGGATCATAATTCTGCGTCGGTTTTCCTTCGGCATCTGTCAGACCAGAGCAATCAACTATCTGGATAAAAACTGAAGCCTGTCTTAGTTCATCGAGAAATTGGTTTCCCAATCCCTTTCCTTCATGAGCTCCCGGAATTAAACCAGCAACATCTATGAGTTTAACGGGCACATACCTTTTTCCGTCCTTACAAATGCTGTTCTGTGCATTGCATTTAATCCCAAATTCTCTGCACACACAGTCAACTATCACATACCCGATACCAACATTTGGTTTTATCGTGACAAATGTTCTATCACTGATCTCGACATCTATCATCGTTGCAGCTTTGAAGAAACTCGACTTCCCAACACTTGTTTTTCCCGTAAGACCGATTATCATAATTCTATATTGAAGAAAAAGGTTAAATTAGCTTTTGGCCATCTTGAAAATTTCCTCGACCATCCTTTCAATATTTTTGATCCTCTCGTTCATAGCCTCTATCTGAGAAGACATCAATTCAATTTTTTGTCCATCAGAGAGTTTGCTCATTTCAATTTTTGGTTCAATAACTGGTTTGATGGGTGGCAAAGGCTGTGGAACTTCTTTTTTCTTGAACCGATTTTTCAACCAACCAAACATTTCATCACACCATTGCGGGCATTCCCAAAATTCTCCTGACCTCTTTGTTGAATTCGTCAATCCTCTGCTGGGCTATTTTCAAATAATTTCTCCTCACACGTGAATAAAAAATTTTGTTGTAAATCCAGAGCAACCCATAATAGATTGATGATTTTTGAAAAGATGTTTCTCTTTCAAAAGCTGTTTTCATCCTTCCCCCTATCCTTATAACAACATTTCCATCTTTTGTTGGGTCAGATGGCTGAGTTCCTTGGTAAGTTATTTCAAAAACAACACCTGTCCTTGCGTCAAGACCCTTGTTGACAAACATTCTTATATAGAAAGGACGAGGATCTCCTGTGATGTCCCAACGAAAATCTCTTTCCCAAACATCTGCTCCCCCAACTTCAAACACCCTTTGTATGACAGATGATGTTATTTTTTTGCATACAGAAAAAGGATTCAGCCCCCTGTAATTTATTTCAATTCTCTCCCGTGGTGCTAAAACATCGTCTTCTAAGGTCCAAGCCATCTATTCACTTAATAGGATTTTGGTAATACGTTAAGAAAAGATTTTATCTCTTCCTGAAATCTCTCTGTCAGCTCTCTGCACTGCCTCAAATACCTCTCTCTTGTGCTCTGATAAATGACTCTATGGTAAAAAACTCTGAACATTTCATACAATAGGCTTCTCTGCCAGATTGTGTCTTGTGGATATTCCGTTCTCAATTTAGGCTCAATCTCTATTTTTGCGCTCCCTTCCCTTCCAAATTCCCTGCTGTGTTTTGCCTCGCCGCTTAAACTGATAGTGATAAAGAAGAAACTGAATGTGTCCAAATCTTTTGTCGCTTCCAATTTTATACTAAACTTCTCCCCAGCCGCGGTTCTATCCCAGTCAAAAGTTCTTTCTTGAACATCACCAGGCTCAACCTTCCAAACATTTATGAGCAGATCTTTGATTTTTTTATACAAATTTTGAGGATTCGGCCCGCTGTAATCAAGTGTTAAAAATGGTACAGGAGGGGTTAGACAATCGTCGTGAATTACCATTTTTGTTCTTGCGAATACAGGCATACTATCACTTTATTAATTGGTAAATAAACGTAAAAAGATTTTAACCTTTTTGTTCATAATACTTTTATGTTCAATGAGCTGGGAGCAGTCCTTATCTTCTTTGGTCTACTCTTCACATTCAGCTGCTGGTTTTCAAAGAGTTACGAAGCATTCCTCTTTCAGATCATGCTTGGCCCAGTTTTTATAGGTTTAGGATTACAATTAATTAAATGATAGGATGTTGGAGAAAATTTTTGGTGTAATATCTTTTTTGCTTGGAGTGTTGATCGTAATCCTCTTTCCGGATATGACTAGATATCAGCCCGCGAGCATTGCAGCAGCGGGTGTAATTGTTGGTTTTGGTTTGATTGCCTTTGGCGTCTACTTGTTGATAAAAACTTAATACAAAAAAGGTTCAATATTAATTTATGGCTTTAGAATATCCTGAGGGCCCCACTAAATCATTGATGCCTGAAAAAGGAAAAATAGCTCCTGGGGCCGGTTTAAACATTCAGCAACCCGATCTAATTACCTATCTTGACTTCACCGCGCCCATGGGAAAAGTTTCAGGTGTTTTTTTCGGTATAGTGTTTCAACTGCCTAAATGGGGATTTGAGAGAATCCAAATCGAAGAGGCGATGGATGTCTCACCAGTTTTTCAGCAATATTATCAGCTCACCATAAGGCAAAAGCAGGAGATGGAGGGAATAATTAAGTCAAGCTTGGCGAGCATAGCCACTACTCTTTCCGACCTCGAGCTACTCAAGCACGACTTGAGAAAATACAAAGAATTTATGGATTATTTCAGGAAACTGGATTTCGGGAAAGAAAAGAAAGATGAAAAAACTAGGATGGAGGGCGAACAATCTCTGAAAGCAGTTTTCATCGATCAAGTTGATGTTCATACTGATTTGCCAAACACACCGATAGCTCTCAGGTCAATCGTAGCCAGATGGCCAACGATAATCGCCGATTTCATGAGGCTGAAAGACGAAGATAGTGATCCAGAAAAAATCAAAAAAGATTATAATGTTTCTGAAGCAGAAGCTGTAGTTCTTTCCACGAAAAACAAGTTATATGTCGAGTGGAGAGACCAGCTTTTCAGAAGAACTGTTGAGGACAGATTCAAAAGCCTTGTTCAGATGGTTGAGGCAAGGAAAAAATCATATGAAGAATATAAAAACATGTTGAAGCCGACCTTAGTAAGATACAGGCAACTCAACGATGCAATAGCTGGTGCGGGAAAGCTTGGTTTTCTGAGAAGAGCAGCTTTCTGGAGGCCAGACGCCCAAGCCCAGTCAACAGACTTTGTCAGAATTTGGGCTTGGAAACCTTTTGCTCCTTCTGAAAAATATAAGGCCTCAAGAGAAGCACCTCTAAATAAAATTTCTTATACACAAGCTGGTCTCAACCTAGAAGAAATAACAGAAATCAAAAAGGAAAAGATTGAGGAGATTAAAAAGAAAACAATTGAAAAAGGCGAGAAAAAGACGGATGAGGAAATCGAAAAGGAAGCAGACGAAGAAATTAGAAAATATACACTTGAAGCTCTGCCGATGGAGCCATCGATTGATGATGTCATCAGAGAGATAAAGAAAAAGATAGAGGATGAATATAAAGTAAAATTAACAACGAAAGATTTGCTTGATGCAAGAAAAAAGCTTGTTGATAAATTTGAGGAATCTGCAACGGGAAAAACAACTTACGAGTCTTGGCTCTTTAGTCCTTATTACATGTTCTATGAATTCCCGATTATCAGAGCAGTGATTCACTTACCAAACGGCTCTGAAATAGAAAACATGATGATAGATAAATTTAGGGGCTACACTGTGACACAAAACATAATCATCTGCCGCTATCTTGAGGCAATAGCAAAGGACAAAGAGCTTGACAATTACATCAAGCAACTGCTTGGGGAAATGGGTGTTGGGGGAGAAAGCCTGAAAGAATTGAGCGAAGAATATCTGATCAAGTTAGGGGAGGAAAAAAAGGAAGAAGTGAAGAAGCCTGGAATGTTTGGTTGGGCAAGCAAGACGGGAACTAAAATAAACAAATCCTTCGGACAGCTTGGAATAAATGCCAGCTTTTTAAGAGCTAAGGGCAAATATGAGTTTGCATTTTATGATAGGCTTTCAAAATATTACTTCACAGAAACAGGAGCAACATTCAACATGATAAAAGACTGGCTCAAGGCAGCTTTTACGGTTCCTTAGGTGATTGAATGGGTTATGTTCTCGGGGTATCAAGCGGCGCATTCGGAGTTACCGGGGCTGAAGAAAGACCTCAGCTAGCCGGACTTTTGAAGAAGGCACAGACAAGCATCACCAAGGGCGTGAACTTTGTTCAGCTTGACCTTGAATCTTTATCAGAATTTGAAGAGCCAGAGCTCGAAAAAAACATGAAGAATAATATAAAAGATAAACTGGGGATAGATTTTGGTATACATAGTGAAACGAAAGCTTTTGGTGTGGAAGCGGCTGAGCTTGATTCTGCGATAAAGATGGAGTATGATAGGTCACATAAAAGAATAGTAGAAATTTTGAAGCACTCCAAACAAATTGGATCAAAATATGTTTTGATTCATTCTTCAGAATCAGAACCTTTTCCTTTGCTTGAAAGAACCCTGCAATCATGTGATCTTATGGATGTTGATGGTGGGAAATTAGGTGACTTCCTCAACAAGGATGAAAACAAGTGGTTGATCAATTGGGTTTTCACTGGGAGAGAAGACGGAAAGAACGAGGAGATTGTTGAATGTGCTTTTAACGCTTGGGTTGCAAAGGAAAAGAAAGAAGAAATAAAATCAGAAGAAATAGAAAATGAGTTTAAGAAAAAAAACATTAGGCCGAGGGATTTCATTTTTATGGAAGTGTGGGGTGGGTCAAGGTTAAGCGAATCTCTGAGGAGAAGGATAGATGACGAGAGAGAATACATAGAAAGGACTCTCACCAAAAAATATAGCGAATTTTCTGCTGAACAAAAAGAATCTATGAATATGAGAATAAAGATGGGTCTGGAGACGATGTTGAAGGACCACCAATCATACTTGGTCCAGTTTGTTCAATCGAAAGGTTTACACTACGGGCCCGAAAGACTCGCTTATTATCTGATGGCAAAATGGATGGAAAAAAACAAAGACAGGGAACCTTTATGGGAAAAAATTGTTAACGCGAGTATAAAGTTCTTTGCAAGAAGAGATATGAAAAGTTTGGAAGAATGGATGAGGAGCAATGAAATCAGCCTGGGAAATTTATCAATCGATGATGATAAATTCAGGTTGATGCACCAACTCTGGGTTCCTGCAGTTTCTGCGAGGTACATCTATGGACACTTCTTTCCGAAAAAAGAATACGAGGATCAATACAAAGACCCGAAGAAAAGTCTGGACGGGATGATCTTTGCATTTGAATCTCCAATGGGAGGAAGAGGAATAGAAGAGTGGTTGAGGTTGGGCAACCCATATCTGTATTATTTTCTGGTGGAAGAAGCCAACCAAAAAGTTGGTAATGAAGTTTTTGCAGTGGCAATGGATTTTGAACACATGTTAAGCCTAAGGGTTGACCCCAGTCTTGTGATAGACCTTTTGCCAGAGAATGGGGGCAAAAATGTGAGGGTGATTCATGCTGGTTGGCCGACAACACTTGCGCCTTCCCATCTCCCGATTGAAATAGGTTCTAATCAACAAAGATACCTTTACGAGATGTATTTCAAGTTAAGGCAAAAAGGATTTGGAAAAGATGGGAAAGATTATTTTATAGTTTTTGAAAGAGGTGGGCCGGAAACATTTCAGCAATCTATTGTTTCATTGAAACTGATAGTAAAATTCTTAGATAAAGACACACCTCCAGACAAACTGCCTGCAGAATTCTTTGGACTGGACATAGGACAGATGGCATCATCAGAAAGACAGAAGGTTGCTATCCGCGAGCACGCATATGATCCATTGAAAGGATTAATTTCAGTTCCAGAGGAGGAACACGGCTTCCTTGGAAAGGCCGCGATTGAAAAAGGAAAAGGCGAGGAATGGAGGAAGGAGAAGTACAAGTAATCACTATCCTATAGTGGTAAAACTTATATAGGAGTGAAATCATAGAATTAATATGCCTTTTGAAAATCTAGAAGAAGAATTAGAGGAAGTTCACTTGGCAAAGAAAGAAGAACAGGAGGAAATAAAAACTCCTAAAGAAATCTATGCAAAAGTAGTCAAGTTCACGAATGAAGCCAGAAAGCAGTACGGAAACATTATAAAATCAGTTCTCATTTTTGGCTCAGCTGCCAAAGGAACTATGAAAAAAGGAAGCGATGCCGATGTTTGGGTGATACTCGATGACACGACAACAAAAACCTCTGAAGATTTGGACAAAGTCAACACACAGCTTTACCTGATAGCCCGTGAGCTGAAGGATTTGCATATTCAAGCCACAACTCTGACAGAATTCTGGCAATGGGTGAAGTCTGGATCACCGGAGCTTGTTAATTATCTGAGGTATGGTTTAGCTATTTATGATTCTGGTTTCATCAAGCCCGTTCAGAACATGCTTCAAATGGGTCTGCTTCCGCCAAGCGAGGAGACGATAACACTCAAGGCAAGAGCAGCTGAAGCAAGATATAGGAAAATAAAGCTGGATATAAAATCGATGATTTTCGAGCTGAGATACACTGCTACAGACATCATACAAGCAGTTGTTATGTATTTTTACAAAGCTCAGCCGGATCAGAAAGCGATACCGGAATTTTTGGAAAAATTGGTGAAGGAGAAAAAATTGGAAAAAGAATATGTGGAGAAATTCAAAGAGCTGGACAAGCTTTGGAAGGATATAGATCATAAGATAATCAAGGATGTCACTTCTGAGCATTTGGAAAATGCTCTTAAATTGACAAGAGAAATAATTGACAGATTTAACAAATTGCTGCCAGAAGAAATCAAAGGAGAGGAATTGCCGAATCTGGAGTGATTGTCAATGAAAGAAAAAAAATCCAAAGAAAAAAAGGAAAAGCCGGAGACAAAAGAGGAAAGACTGAAGGATGTAAAAGAATTTTCAAAAAAAATTTTGGAAAAATATGGGAAGTATGTGAAATGCATAGTGATGATGGGTTCTGTTGCTAGGGAGGAGTTCAAACCAAAGAGTGATATAGATATTTTTGTTGTCATAGATGACACAGCTTTCAAGATTAGTCCTGAAGAACATGAGAAGATTGATGAGGATTTGGAAAGAATTGCAGAAAAAATCTCCAAGAACATTTCAGTTCAGCCGACTTACACTCTGACAGAATTTTGGGACTATGCAAGGGTTGCTCATCCTATAATTTACAATTTCATCAAGGAGGGAGTTGCTGTTTATGATACTGGCTTTTTCATGCCTGTCAAAAAACTGCTTGAGATGGGAAGGATACCGGCGACAAGGGAAGCGATAGAGAGCTACATGGAGGGAGCTCCGAAGAAATTGATGAGAGCGAAGACTGTTAAGCTGCTAATGCTCGCTGAAGATTGTTATTATGCTATGCTCAACACAGCTCAAGCTGTCCTGATGTTCATGGGTCTTGCTCCACCTGTTCCGAACAAAGCTTACGATGATGTGAAGAAATTTTTGGTCGAGCCAGGAATATTGGAGCCAGAGTATGCTGAATGGCTGAAAGATATAATCGAGATAAGGAAAAAAATCGAGCACAAAGAGCTGATGGATGTTGAAGGAAAGTTTGTAGATGAGTGGATTGATAAATCTGAAAAATTTGTCAACAAGATGTTTGGTTTGCTGAATGCGCTTGAGATAAGGAAGAAGGAAAAAATTCTTGAGAGAACATACGAAGTCATGCACAAAGCAGCTATAACTGCTCTGAAGAGTTTGAAGAAGATGCCTGAGAAAGAGGACGAAGTTCCTACAGTTTTTAAGAGAGAACTCATAGATAAGAAATTCATTGAACCTTATTACTCTGATGTTTGGTCCAAGATTGTGGACATGAAAAAGCTTGTCGACGAGAAGAAGATAACTGAGATTCCGGATAAGGATATTTATGAAATGAGGGAATATGTCAGAAAACTGATACACGACTTGGCTAAAGTTCTGAAGGAAAAAGGAATAGAAGAAGAAAAATAAATTATTTTTATGAGAATTCTTGCAATCGGAGATTTTCACGGAAAGTTTTTCCTTACAAGAGAGTTTTTGAAAAAAAATAAAATAGATTTCATAGTTTCTCCTGGTGATTTACCGGATGCTGTAAGATTAAGAAATGTTATATACAAAAATTGGAAGGAATTAAATTTTAAAAAAATGAAATTTTATGAAATTTTGGGATTGAAAAAAACAAGAAAATTGGTTTTAGAGGATGACATTTCTCAACATAAAATTTTTAAAAAATTAGATTCGTTGAATATTCCAGTATTTCTGATAGTTGGGAATGGAGATTATGGTAATGCTATTGAATACACAGAATACGCTCCATTGAAACTTTCATATAAGATTGAGTCTGAATGCAAAAATTCAGATAACATTCATTGTATGAGTCTTAAAATCAAGAAAATCAGAGAAGTCTCAATAATCGGTATAGATTCTTCTGTCTTTTTCATGTTCAAAAGAGGAATAAGAAATGCGAAGAAAAAACTGATAGAACTTTTTAGGTCAGCTAAGCAACCAGTTATTTTTCTTGCACATGAGCCTCCTTATGGAACGAAATTGGATGTGACAAGATACAAAAGATCTCCAAGGTATGGGCAGCACGCGGGAGATAAACTCGTAAGAGAAATTATTGAGAGATTCCAACCAGCGCTTTGTATTTGTGGCCATGTGCATGAAAATCAAGGAAAAGAAAAAATAGGGAAAACGTTAGTTGTAAATTCTGGTTTTGGAAGAAGGAAAGAATGTGCTATCATTAATATCAATAAAAAAATAAATGTAAAATTTTTGAAATTATGAATCAGCAAACAACTTCTTTTATCTTTCCATTAGGTTCTTCTTCTGCAAAAATTTGAGCTCTAAATTTCCATATCTTAGTTCCTTTATCATGAATGTAGTTTGGAGGCAGGTTTGCCTTATAACAAAGATTTTCCAAAAATCCCTCTTTGCTCTTGAAAATTTTCCAAACCTGCGGCAAGAACAAGCCAGCAAAAGGCCCATTTTGCAAGATCAACCCATCTTTTCCAGCTTCAATTTTTTGAAAATATTCTTTTGAATTTTTAACTTCAATCAATTCTGGTTCAGTCAAAACAGAAACTTCAAAAAATATTTTATTCAATTCTTCCTTTTCAAGCGGAGGAAATCTTGGGTCTTCATAAGCGGCAGAGATTGCAGCTCTCTGAACAGCTTCACCGAGCTTGTTATCGGGATAAGGAAATCCTATGCAACCTCTCAATTCTTTTTCAGGAAAAGTTTCTATTGTAACAAAAACTCCTTTATTGATTTCAAAAGATTTGTCAAATTTATTTTTGATTTTATTGCTCTCAACAGCCTTTCTTGCTAAATTAATCAATTCTTTACCCTGATTTAAATCAAGCATAAGTAAAAGAAAGCAAAGGAGAAATATAAAGTTGGAGTGTTATGAAAATTTACACGATCGGTCACAGCACAAGAAGTTTGGAAGAATTTCTCGATATCTTGAAACATTTTAAAATAGAATTAGTTGTTGATGTCCGAAGATTTCCTTCAAGTAAAAAATTTCCTTGGTTCAATAAAGAAGGTTTGGAACTAGAATTGAATAAAGATAAAATAAATTACATTCATTTTTCAGAGTTAGGAGGATATAGAGAAGAAGTTTACGAAAAGTTTTCTCAGAGTGAAGAATTTTTCCAAGCTTTAAACAAACTGATAGAAATGATGGATGATAAAAAGGCAGCGATAATGTGTGCTGAGAATTTCTGGTGGCGTTGCCATAGAAAATACATTGCTAAGGCATTAGTTGAAAGAAAATTAGAAGTTATTCACATTCTTGGTAAAGAAAAAACTCAACAATATAAGTTGAAAGAAAAAGAAATTGAGGAAAAGATGAACTTGAAAATTTGGTGTGATAAAATAAAGAAGTCTAAGTAATTACTCTTCTCTAGCTTTCTTTTCTACTTCTTCCTCAATTTCAAGTTTTTCCACTAATTCTTTCTGTCTGTTCCTTATCGTAACTTCTGTGACGCCTACTATGTCAGCAACTTCTCTCTGTGTTCTCTTCTCACCAATCAAGACGCTTGCGATGTAAATCGAAGCTGCGGCCACTCCTGTCGGTCCCTTACCAGAAGTAATCTCGTACTTCTTCGCTTTTTTCAAAATCTCAATAGACTTTGCTTGGACTTTATCGCTCAACCCAAGCATCGAGCAGAATCTTGGAACAAATGTCATTGGATCAGCAGGCAGAATCCTGATGTTCAACTCTCTTGCTATGTACCTGTAAGTTCTACCAATCTCCCTCTTCTCGACACCAGATGCTTCAGAGATTTCGTCTAATGTTCTCGGAGACTCAAACTCTCTTGAGACAGCATAAGTCAGAGCAGCGATAACGGATTCTATGCTCCTCCCTCTCACCAACCCTTTGTTGACAGCATCCTCATAGTACCTTGCTATCCTCTCATGTGTGCTTTTTGATAGACTCAAGAAAGAAACAATCCTTTGAAGCTCGGAGAGTGCAAAAGAAAGATTCCTGTCCTTTGATTTTATCAGTCTCTTGTGCCATTTTGTAAGTCTGTAGTACTGGGCTCTTTTTTTTGCAGGCACTTTGTACAATTCGCCTAATCCTTTTCCGATTTCCGTTGTCATTCCTTTGTCGTGCTTTGTGAAAGTCAGTGGTGCTCCACCCCTTGCCCTCTTGCTCATCTGCTCAGAATCAAAAGCCCTCCATTCTTGACCAGTATCTATCATTTCTTCCTTGACAACTAGACCGCAATTCCTGCAGATCAACTCGCCTCTGCTAGGATCTTCGATGATGTTAGTGCTTCCACATTCACTGCATCTTTGGGCAGATCTTGTTTTTTTCTTAGCCATTTCATCACTCTTCAGTGAAAAACAAATTAAAAACTTATAAAAAGGTTATGCTGTCAAATATTTAAAGATATCGTTTTTCGGTTCTGTCGCAAATGTTATTGATAGGTTGACTGTCGCATTTTATTGATAGAACAAGACTTAAATCTTTAACTGTTTTTAGAATAATAGTTAGTGATAGAATGCCAAAATTAGTTGTGGATATTCCAAATGAAGTAGCAGAGTTTATGGATAGACATCATGTAACTAATGTAAATCTCATTCAGGCAGGATATGATATACTAAAAGTCATATATGGTGAAAGAAAAATTGAAGACAAAGGAGCACTAGCAAAAGTATCATTCGCTATGTATGGGCACTATGATGCGATAGAAAGGATGAGAAAACAAGCTGAATCATATGGGTATAGGCTTGAGAGAGACCCCTCACTTAAGGGAGTAGTCACAGTAGAGTAAGACCCATAACATAATCAAAGAAAATGATGTCGAATAATGAAAACTATTAAGAATCTCTGAGACTTTTTTTCAGCAAATCTAACCATCTGTTTCTTTCAAGTGGTATATCTATTTCTGCTTTTTGTGATGGAGTAAGACCATTTAGAGTATGATGCGGTTTTATGAAATTATAGTAAGTTCTAAATCCCTCACTCAATTCTTTTTTTATTTCACATTTTACTTAAAAGAATTAACTGAAACTATTTTTTCAATTTCATTTCCCCTTTAGGAACCCTTTTCAGTTTTGAACCACAAACAGGGCATTCATTCAATTCAGTTCCAAAATATTTTTTACAAGCCAAGCAATATTTTTTCCAGACGAATAACTTCTTTATTTTTTCACTGAACAATGAAATATATTTTATTCCAATCTTCTCTGCCACATTCTGCACGTTCCGGTCATCAGAAATTACAATTGCTTTCAGTTCCTTGGCAAGCGCAAGAACTTCTACATCAGTTTTAGATAGTTTCTCAAGATCACCTGTACTCTCTGCTATTCTTTTAATCTCATTTACAAATTTTTTCCCAGGTTCGACTACACTTGCTTTGATTGCAGACAACTTCATTTCAGTTATTTTATCCTTCACTTCATGAATTACAGAATCTGTAGTGAAAATTTCCTTGAATTTCCTAAAATCTTGAAGATAAATTATCGCCGATGTATCCAAAACAACTTTCATAAGATTAAATAACAAAAACAATAATTAAATATATTCGGTGATTGTTTGGTCAAGGAATTTCCTTTGTTGCCATTAGAGAAAATTCTCAAGGACGCGGGAAAAGAAACCGGAGCTGATAGAGTTTCGGAATCTGCCGTCCTAGAATTGAAAAACATTTTGCTCGAAATGTCTGAAAAGATTGCTCTGAACTCGGTAGCTGCAGCAAGACATGCAAAAAGAGTTACTGTTAGAAGGGAAGATGTGCAGATGGCGGTGAGATGAATGGCGAAAACAACATCTACGATCAAAGAATTGAGACCAAACGGGCTTGTTCTTATCGATGATGTCCCCTGTCGAGTTGAAAAAGTTGATGTCAGCAAGAGTGGGAAGCATGGTGCAGCGAAAGCGAGAATAGATGCTATAGGACTGTTTGACGACAGAAGGAAAAGCCTCGTCAAGCCAGCCGATGATACTGTTGATGTGCCCATACTGGAGAAGAAAAGAGCGCAGGTTGTTTCTATAACAGGGAACAAAGCGCAACTAATGGACTTGAATGATTTCTCTGTCTTCGAGCTCGACATTCCTGAACAGAGGAAGGAAGCAGTCAAGCAAGGCGAGGAAATAGATTATTTCGAGATTGAGGGAATCAAGACTTTGAAAGAACTGAAATGAAAAGGGTTTAAAGTTAATTTTCTATACTATTCTACGCAACTGCGATGTAGTGATTAGAATGGATAGAATAGAAAAAGATAGATTTGACAAATTGCGTGAGATCACGAATTTCTTTAGGAAAAAGTATAATAGTATTAATCTATGTATCGATGCCTTTTCATACTATGTGAATGATTTAGTGACTTGTCTGAAATTTTTGCAATAGTCAAACAGATTGTTCTGGATTTCATGGGAAGGGAGAGAGCAGGGTTGATGCTTGGTTTATCTGAGTTGGGAGGCAGACCAGGAGCATTCGTTGGTGCGTTCTATCCAGTTGGTTCAAACCTCATAGTCCTAAACAAAACTCCTTTGAAAGTAGTGCAAGCATTCAGACCAGAGCTTTACAACGCTTACTGCTTCAACATGCTTTTGCACGAATACTTGCACTCCATAGGAATACTGGATGAAGAAGAAAATAGATATGCCACTGTTTTAATTTCTGAAAAAGCTTTTGGAAAAAATCATCCTACCACAATAATCGCAAAAGATTTGACTCGTCTATTTCCTGAAATAATTTATTCAAGTTTAGTATGGAGACCAACTGAGCGATTTGAAATTGAGATAGTAGAAGACTTCGATAACGAAAGTTTAAGTTACATTGGATGAATTTTGATAAAACATAAAAAGGTTAAGCATAGAATAATTAAGGGAAGTATGACATTCGGACCAAAGATTTTTGATCAGCAAGGTGATTGAATGAAAGTTTCTGTTCAGGGAAAAAATCAAAGGTTTGTTAACGAGACTTTAAAAATTTTGAGAAAATATGATTTTGAGATTTCAGATGACCCAGATATTCTGATTTCTGTTGGTGGCGACGGTTCAACACTTTATAATTATAAAAAATTTGAAAGACCAATCCTTCCAGTCAGAACACCAGAAAGTTTGGGTTACATTTCAGATATTGGAATTGAAAATCTTGAAATGATGTGTGAAAAACTGATTGAAAAATCGTTCTACGTGGAAAAAAGGATTTTGTTAGATCTTCATAAGAACAAAATAATTCTGGGGTCTGCGATAAATGATATCACTATGTTACAAATTCCAGAAGGGGCGATGAGGTATAGTGTGTTTGCAGACGGAAAACCTCTATTTGGTTATGAGAAAATAATGGGGGACGGGGTCATAACCGCTACGCCCACTGGCTCCACTGCATATAACAGGTCTGCTGGTGGTTACGTTCTAGATCCAAGTTCAAAGAAATTTGTTGTAACTTTAAGATATCCCGTTTTCATCGAATCTCAGGAAGAAAAATCAAAAATTGTGGATGAAAATTCTGTCATAGAGTTTAAATTTTATAGACCTGAAGAAGCAATTCTGCTGATTGATACGAAATCATTCAAAATCAAAAATTCTGATGAAATCGTGGTTAAAAAATCTGATAAAACTTTTGATTTGGTAAGAATTATAGATATGGAAGAGGAAAGAAGTTCAAAAGAAAAAAGAAGAAAAGAGTGGTTTGAAAAACAATTGTTTTAAAAAAATGCTTTCACACTACCAAAAGATCAAGCAGCTTATCAAAGCCTAACAACCTTAGGCTATTAGTGAGAGCAGGCTGAACTTCTCGCTCGAAAGCTTGAAGCGTACACCTCTCTTCTATCAAGCCTGTAGTCTACAGGAGCCTTCGTCCCACTACCGATTATTGCTAACCAGCAGTGAGATCGGCTGTCTATTTTTCCGGATGGTTTCATCCTTAGATGCTTTCAGGACTTATCCATGTATGGCTTGGCTGCCCGGCGATGCCATGAACAACCGGTACACTAGAGGCCACGGGCGGGCGTTCCTTTCGTACTCACCCTTCCTTCCGGTCAGACAACCAGCACCTCTTGTAGATAGCGACCGAACTGTCTCACGACGTTCTGAACTCAGCTAACGTTCCTCTTTAACCAGTGGGCACCTGTACCCTTGGCCGCTGCTGCACGGCCAGGAAGAGGAGAGCCAACAGCGACGCACCAACGCGCCGGGTCAATTTACCCGCTCACGAAGCGTTCAGTCAGAACAAACTTCGCTATCTGTTTAATTTGTGGGATGAAAGACTCTCAAAAGAGCAGTGGGCTTTCACCGGCCACGGGCCCATTATCCCCGAGGTAGCTTTTCTGATACCGCCGGAAGCCATCAAGGCAAACCGACGTCTCGCTAACCCATGCTTTCGCAGCTGGATCTCTCGCTTTGCGAGATCCAGTCAGGCCAGCTTTTACGTTTACATTCTACTCCGGATTTCTATCGAGTGACAGAAGCTGATATCATCAGCTACCTCCGAAATCATCAAAATCATTCTGGAACGGTTCAATCATCACCAACTTCCATCATGACCCGGATGAGCTGACCTTTGGGCGCCCCCGATCCTTTACCGAGGGCGTACCGCCCCAGCCGAACTGCCCATCTGATGCTGTCCTATTGCTAGTTAGCAGTAAAGCAATGAAAAGGTAGTGTTACACTTTCCTCTCAGCTTTCGCCCGAAGGCTAGGCCTTAGCGAGTACTACCTACTCTATGCAGTCACAACATTACCACAACATCAGACTGCAGTAAAGCTCTACGGGGTCTTCGTTTCCCACAAGAGGTCTCTGGCCTATTCACCAGAAAGGCAATTTCACTGGGTCCCAGCTCAGGACAGCGGGGAAGTCATTAAGCCATTCAGACGGGCCGTCAATTAAACGGCAAGGGATTACGCTACTTTACGACACTCAGAGTTAGTGCCGCCGTTCACCGGGGCTTCTTTCTGTTGAAACAGATTTTCACACACCGATACTGGGCAGGCATTAGAAACTGTACTAATCGTTTCCGACTTGCAGTCTCCATTGTTTTTGTTAAACAGTTGCTTCCCCCTTGTTATTGCAACCTGCTCTCCCTTTCGAGAGAACAGGCACCGCTTATAGCAAACGTACGCGGCTAGATTGCCGATTTCCCCAAGCTGGGTTCTCCCAACACACCTTCCCCTTCTCGGGGCGCCTACCTGTGTCGGTTCTCGGTACGGTCATGGAGAATCCGATAATTTTCCTTTTCACGGGCTCCAGGAATCAGCAGAACTCTGCATACACAGAGCCATTCCTGCATTCATGAGCTTCTCCCCATTAAGAGACTCCACTCACTTCAGCAGTTAGCTTGCGTCCACCTATCCCGAAGCGTCAGAAAACTAACTTGCGTCGCCGCATGTATCCCCATGGCAGACGAATGTTAACGTCTTTCCCTTTTGAGTGCGTCGGTTAAGAGCACCCTTAGGATCGGCTAACCGCCAGTTGATGAACATTGCTGGCAAACCCTTAGGCTTCAGGTGGTTGAGATTTTCACTCAACTTTGCTGTTACTTTTGGCAGGATCTTCAATTCTGTGCAGTCCACTACTGCTTATGCAGAAGCTTCTATCCACACAGAACGCCTCTCTATCACTGCTTACGCAGTCTAGGGTATCGGTAGCTAACTTAGTCCCTTCCATTTTCAGGGCCCAAACCCTCGGTAGGTAAGCTGTTACGCACTTATTATCTGATGGCTGCTTCTGAGCCTACAGTCCTACTGTCTGAGGGTTCGGACACCCTTCTTCGTTTAGTTAGCATTTAGGGACCTTAACCCTAGGTTGGGTTGTTCCCCTTTCGGGCGCCGAACTTACTCCAGCACCCCCACTCCGGTCTTCTCAGGCGGCAATGGATTCTGAGTTTGACAAGAAGGCTGAACCTTTCGGTCCTTGACCAACTAATCAGTAACTTTACCCCATTACCTGCCTCCAACCAGGCTGCACTAAGATGCATTTGGAGAGGAACCGGCTATCACCAGGTTCGTTAGGCTTTTCACCACTAACCCCAGATCACCTGAGCGATTTGTAACTCAGCACCAGTAACATGCTTCCATCCCTCTTTCGAGGGACTTCACATTATCCAGGGTTAGATCACCTGGCTTCAGGTCCTGTCCCAGTAATTTCAGGCACTTTCATACCCCGCTTCTCGCTGCAAAAAGCAGCTACAAGCTTGTTGCTTTCGCTTAGGCTTCCTTGCTTGAGCAAGTTAACCTCACTACTGAGACAAACTCCCTGCCACATCTTTCGAAACGGACGACACGACACTGTAATCCTTCTCCCGTACTCTTCTCTCACGAGAATTTCCTTCAAGAAGGAACCTTCCGCGCCGTGTCTGACTTTCTCCAACTTGGTTTCAAGCTCTTTTAACCCCGCTTTCGCGGTACTTTTCAGCTTTGTGTCACCATACTACTTCTCTATCGGACTTCGTTAGTGTTTAGAGTTACCAGTTAATGACTGGTAGATTCTTGCTCCAAATTCAAGGAACAGTACTCAGGATACCTGTCATCTTCCTTCCAGCCTTCCCCTACAGGGCTTTCACCCTCTGAGGCACTGCTTTCCAGCAGACTTCGGGTCAGTTGGTTAGAAAGGACACAGGTCCTTCAACTCCACATCCTAACTGACTCATCGCCAGCTAGTTCGGTTTGCTCTTCGCCCCTTTTACTCGCCGTTACTCAGGGCATCTCTATTGACTTCTCTTCCTGCGCCTACTAAGATGCTTCAATTCAGCGCGTTCTTTTTCCTTTCGGAATTGGCCGAAGCCAATGATTCACATTGATAGATCTTGGGTTCGAGGCCTGCGTGCGGCTAGCCCAAGCTTGTCGCAGCTTGCCACGTACTTCTTCATCTAACGAAACCAAGCTATCCACCAAGTGGATGGTGTTGTTAGGCCTTATTGACCTGCTTGATCCTATGGTAGTGTCATTTTTTTAGGTTTCTTATAGACAGTTCGCTCCTCATCTTTTATCAGGCAAACAATTTTAATCATCAACCTCCACCCTTCACCCCTTAACAGCAGATAAGGAGTTGCATGCAATTTCGTAAGTTGAATTAGCTCGCAAGGTGTCCATGTCTTCATCTTTTTATCAGCAGAAGGACAAGCTCATAGCTAAAAAGAAAGACCGATGCAAACTTTAGGATACCATACAGACACCGGCAGAAATATAGTAGTCTTTCAGTATTTATATGATTTTCGGTTTTAGATTTCTATGGCCTAAAAATTAATTCAAATTCATTCCAAACCTTTGGCATCCACATAGTTACGAGTATCTCTTCTTGCTTTCCATTCTCTTATACCGTATCCAATACCACATATGGTGTACGGAAGACCTGCTATTAAAGGAAAGAGGATGATGCTGTGAATTCCAATATTCTTTAATGTTGGATGAGGTCCGGGAAATTCGTATTTTATATTGTCTAAAAATTTTTCAATCATAAAATAGGGCCTTATTCCTAAATAATCTAAAGGCGTTCCTAATAACTCAAAGGACGTACCGCGAAGGAAGTTATAGAAATTGCTACTCAAAAACCACAATATAGTTCCCCAACCAGCATTTTCCCAATCAAGTTTTTTAGTTATAATGTTCTGATGCTTTTGTTTGAACTTCTCAAGAACTATGTTTTTACGTTCTTTTGGACTTTTTTCTCTGAGTTTAAGTAATTCATCGTCTGTAAAAATATCAATTTCAGTAAAAGGTCGTGTCTCATTCAAACCATTTTTATCTGAATATTTCGTATTCAACCCGCCTAATCTTCCCAACAACGTATCTAACATTTTATCACAATTAATTAGATGCAACAAAAACTTTATAAATAGAATGGACCAAGGGGGATTTGAACCCCCAACCTCTGCCTTGCAAGGGCAGCGATCTACCATTGATCTATTGGCCCGTAATTGATACAATACTTATTTTCTAATTTAAAAGTTTGTGATTAAAACCAGAAATGATTTTTATCTCAGTTGCGTAGAGCTTACGCTAATTCTGAAATCCGAAGAAAGAAAAGAACGGTTGATTATTGATGCCTATGGTAGAACCAACGCACACTCGGATCTTTAGGAGGTGATCCAGCCGCACGTTCCCGTTACCGGGTCGATCAAAGCATTTTTGGATGGCTACAATCAATTCACCTCCGACTCATCATGATTCAGAGTCAAGCCATGTTATCACATTGCAGCCTTTTAGGTTTGCTCACTCGACCTTACGGCTACCTTGTGGCGACTTAGCCCCTCTTACAGAACTTCAACTTGACATTGCCAAGAAGACAAAGGCTCGATGAAGTTCCGCTCGATTGGCTTGACGGGCGGTGTGTGCAAGGAGCAGGGACATATTCAGCGAACGGTGATGACGTTCGCTTACTAGGGATTCCGGCTTCATGAGGACGAGTTACAGCCCTCAATCTGAACTGAGCGTGCTTTTAGGGGTTTCGCTTCTCCTTTCGGAGTCGCATCCCATTGTGGCACGCATTGTACGTCGCGTGTGGCCCAGGGCATTCGGGGCATACGGACCTACCGTCGCCCACACCTTCCTCTGGTTTATCACCAGCGGTCTCCAATGAGTGCACCTCCTCCGAAGAGAAGATTGGCAACATTGGATGTGGGTCTCGCTCGTTAACGCACTTAAGCGCACGCCTCACGGTACGAGCTGGCGATGGCCATGTACCACCTCTCAGCTTGTCAGGTAAGCCCTTCAGACTGACCTTCACCCTGCTGTCGGTCCTGGTAAGATTTCCGGGGTTGAATCCAATTGAACCGCAACGCCCACCCCTTGTGTGCTCCCCCGCCAATTCCCTTAAGTTTCACCCTTGCGAGTATACTTCCCAGGCGGCCCTCTTAACACCTACGCTCCGGCACAGCAAGCTCCCGAGAAGCTTGCAACACCAAGAGGGCAACGTTTACGGCTAGGACTACTGGGGTTTTTAGTGGTTTTTGAAACTTCTCTTGACTGTTGTCAATCGATTATTCTAGAACCATATCTAATCCCAATCGCTCCCCTAGCTTTCGTTCCTCACCGTCAGACCCGTTCCAGGCAGACGCCTTCGCCACAGGTGGTCCCCTCAGGATTATAGGATTTCACCCCTACCCTGAAAGTACCTCTGCCACATCCCGGTCTCAAGTCTGGTAGTATCCTCAGCACGCCTTCCAGTTTGCTGGAAGATTTCACCAAGGACTTACCAAACCGGCTACGAACGCTTTAGGCCCAATAATCGTGGCCATCACTCGGAGTGCGGGTATTACCGCGGTGGCTGGCACCCGTCTTACCCACTCCTTATTCGCCTTCCTTTTTTCAGAAAGCAAAAGCTCTTGCAGAGCAAGAGCACTCCGGTTCCCCATTTCCTGCGCTAGCAGATTGAAAAGGTTTCTCGCCTGCTGCGTACCGTAGTACCTGGATTCATGTCTCAGAATCCATCTCCGGGTTCCTACTTCCATAGCCCGTACTGATTATCGGTTTGTTGGTTCATTACACCAACAACTGCCTAATCAGGTGCAGTCCCATCCTTAGCCGCCTGAGCTTTGGGTGTTAGAACATTCCAGTACCCAGCACCTATGGGGCATTAGCCTCAGTTTTCCGAGATTATTCCCCTGCTAAGGGTAGGTTGACTGCATATTACGGAGCAGTTCGCCGAGTGCTTAACCACTCTGGACTCGCATGGCTTAGTAGAAACCGGATAGCAATGGCCTCTGGCGGGATCAACCAGAATTGGCGGTTCTACCTCTAGGTTTCACCAATCAACCTACCTTGAACGCTGATCAAGGTTAAAGCTATTTCATGGACAGGAATAGGACATTTCATCTTACGTTCCTTGACGTTATCAACGCCTAACGCCAAGTCCATGAGGCAGAAATATAAATGGACGGGAGTATATTTAAAGATTTTCGAAAAATCATATTCTTTGAAAAAAATGTGAAGGCCAAGAACGGGATTTGAACCCGCGTTTAGGGCTCCACAGGCCCTTGTGCTAGACCAAACTACACAATCTTGGCCATTAATTAGAATTCCTCTTTAAAAAGAAATAAAACAGCTTTCTTTGAATTTTCTTTCAGGCTTGAAGCAAATAATAGCCGGCTGCCTTTTCCCTTGCAATTCTTTTGATTACTTTTTTGTTCACAAGGTTTAACATGATGTTCGCGACTTTGCCCTTCGGCATCATCGCTGCTTTTGCAATCTGGTCTACATCTTTTATCTTGTCCTCAGCTGTTGCTTTGAGCAACTTCATTGCTTCAACTACTTTTATCTCATCTTCTGATAGATCGACCATTTATCCACCTCAAAATAATTTATTTTTTATTTTTAAATGCTGGTAGCGGGATTTGAACCCGCGACTTCGGCGTTTCTTTTTCATCTTGAATCAAAGCTCATAGATACTATGAGCGCCGCGATCTAAACCAGGCTGATCTATACCAGCGTCTACAATTAATATCAATAAGAAAACAAAAATAATTTAAGATTGAATGAAAGTAATAATCGTCTCAGTTCCTGGCGGAGGCAAGAGCACAGTCCTCAAGTTTGTGAAAAAGAAACTACCAAAAGCAAAAATTATAACGGCAGGCGATCTTTTCCTTGAAATCGCAAGAAAAAAATATGGAATAACAAATAGGGATGATTTGAGAAAAAAATTGACAATAGAGCAACAGAGAAAGATTCAAGAAAAGGTTGCAGAGAAAATTTCTAAAATGAAAGCGAAAATTCTTTTAGTCAATACACATGTCACAATAAAAACACCTTACGGATTTTTTTCTACTTTGTCTGAAAAAACTATGAGGATAATGAAACCAGACCTGATTGTTCTTCTTGAATTTAGACCAGAGGATATACTTGCAAGGAGGCTTGCTGATAAGGAAAGAAAGCGGGATATCGAGAGTCTGGAAGCAATAGAGGAACATCAGACTATCAACAGAAATTCAGCTTTTGACGTCGCAACTGATACAGAATGTCCGGTCAAGATAATAGATTTGAGGTTCAAGGAGAAAAAACCATTTGAGCAACCAAAGAAAGGTGCAGAAGAAATTGTTAAGTTGATTAAATTAGTGACAAAATGAATGAGCAAACTTTAATTTTAGTGAAACCAGATGGCGTTGAAAGAAAGCTAACTGGAGAGATAGTCTGTAGATTTGAAAATTCTGGATTGAAAATTGTGGCTCTGAAAATGTTGAGATCAAACAGAACTTTGGCCGAAAAACATTATCCTAAAACAAAAGGGCAGTTAGTTGGCATGGGAAACAAAACACTCAAAGCAACTTTGGAAAAATATGGAAATCTTGAAAAAGTTAAGAAGATTTTCAGAACAGAGAATCCTTATGAAATTGGAAAGACTTTGAGAAAATGGATGATAAATTTTTTGATTTCCGGTCCAGTTGTGGCCTTTGTGCTCGAAGGAGAAAAGGCGATTAAGAAATCCAGAGAAATTTCTGGTTATACCGATCCCATCAAAGCAAAAAAAGGAACGATAAGAGGAGATTTTGAAAACGATTCTATAGCAAGGGCAAATAAAGAGAGGAGAGCTGTTAAAAATTTGGTTCATGCTTCAGGCAGTTTAGAAGAAGCAAAAAGAGAAACCAAACTTTGGTTTAAGAAAAATGAATTTTTTGATTAAAGTCTTTCCTTTAAAGCAGAAACAATTATCGGCAGGGCAATAGTCGGGTCACAGTAGAGTGTACATAGTTTGGATTTTTCATCTGCCTTCCCCCAGCTTATGGCCTCTTCTAGGGTCGCTCCTGTCAGATCTCCATATTCTGGTCCCTGGGTTACAATCTGTACCAGATATTTGTGCGGTTTGTCCGCGAGAAGGACGGATTGAAAGATGAAATTTTTTGGCACGCCACCTCTCAATACAAGCGCACCCGTGCTTCTTCCCTCTCTCTTCAAATCAAAATTCAAATCTATCAAGTAACCTAAATCCTTCATCTCATTGATTCTAAATTTATGGTCTTGAGCATACATCCAAACTTGTATTCCCAGTATGGAATCAACGAATGCAGGAATAATTATCTTCACGTTCTTCTCGTAAGCATTCCTTACTATCGATTCCTTATCCTTTATCCTTTTCCCGATTTCTGACATCAGCTCAAAAGTAGAATACTCGCCTTCTCCAATTTCTTCCAAAATTTTTTGGATGTTTCTTTCCATCGTTGCCATAGTTTTTACAGGTGAGATCACATCATATATCCTGTCAAAACCCTTTTTATTCAATTCCAAATCATTGATTTTGCTGGGTTCGCAATGAACATACTTTTCACCGAAACAAGAAGCCAAGTCATGAGTCATGTTTGCTCCGGTTGAAACAATTATATTGACCCATTTGTTTCTTATCATCTCAACAATTATTTTTCTCATACCAGCAGGGACCATAGCTCCAGAAAGACCTAAGAATTTGACGCATTTTTTATCCTTGATCATTTCTTCCATTATGTCCGTTGCTTCTCCCAGCCTTCTTGCGTTGAATGCGCAATTCCTGAAGCGTTTCGCCAAATCATCCACAGAAGTTTTTTTATTTATTTTGAAATCTTCAACTCTTCTCATGCTCATACCAGAATTAAATCTTTTTCATGAAAAATTTACCGATCTCTGCACTAGGTGCAGTGGCAACATCTCTCCAATAGCCGTTTAGTTTGTGTATGTTAAATTCAAACCCCCTGTCTATCAGCATTTTTATCGTGTCTGTGATTTCATACTGCCCCCTTGGGCTCAGGGGAGTTTTTTTGATCAGTTCAAAAATATCTTTTGGGAACAGGTAAATACCAGCGTTGATCAATCCGGCTGTGAGTTCGGGCACCTTTTCCTTTATTTCAATAAGTTTATCGCTCTTTATCCATAACTTTCCATATTTACTGGTGTCGTCAATCCGGTATGCCGCTATAGTCGGTATTTTCAATTTTGAGAAATCTGACAGATCATCCGAAAAGAGTATGTCGCTGTTCAGGACAAGGAAGTTTGATTCTGTGATGAAATTCCTTGCGCACAAGATTGCATGAGCCGTTCCCAAAGGCTTTTCTTGCAAAAAATATTTGACAGAATCACCAAGTATCTCTTTAATCTTTTCTCCTCCTGGACCTATCACCAATCCTATTTCATTTATGCCAATTCGCTTTAACTTTTCAACAAGATACTCGATCAATGTTTTATTCCATATCTTTGTTAGACATGCAGGATACGCTTTTTTCAACGAGCCAGCTGCGAGGATAACTGCCTTCATCTGATCAACTTTGTATAGAATCTATAATTTATTTGTTAAATAAAAATTAATATGAGGATATGCTGAAACAGGAAATAGTAAACATCTTAGAATCAGTTGGAATAAAGACGACTATGGAAATTTTAGAGGTTCCTCAGCCAGAATTCGGTGATATAGCTTTCCCCTGTTTTGAGCTTACGAAGAAAGAGAGAAAAGATCCTAAAGAAATAGCAGAAAATATAGCCAAAAAGATAAAACTCTCAAAGGATTCATTGATATCAAAGGCTGAGGCTAAAGCCGGGTACGTGAATTTCTTTTACAATTATCCTAAAGTTTCTGAAATTATCTTGAAAAAAATTTTTAAAGAAAAAGAAAAGTTTGGATCTAGTAAAAAATTCAAGAACAAAGTTGCTGTAGTTGATTATTCTTCCCCAAACCCCGCTCATCCTATCCATGTGGGTTCAGCGAGAACAACTTTCATAGGCGAATCCCTGTGCAGGATTCTTGAAAATTCTGGTTATAAAACGAGAAGAATTTGCTATGTGAACGATCTGGGAAAGCAAGTCGCAACACTCCTTTACGGTTACCTCAAGTTTGCAAAAGGCAAGAAACCCAACAAAAAGCCAGACCATTGGCTTTTTGACATTTACATAAAGGCCAATGAGGAGATAGAAAAAAATCCCGAAGAAGTGAAGAAAGTAGAGGAAATATTGAGAAAATGTGAGGCTGGTGACAGGAAGATGCTTTCCTTGTCAAGGAAACTTGTCAATTGGTGTTTAGATGGATTCAAGGAAACTTATAAAATTCTTGGAATAAAATTTGACGAGTATCTTTGGGAGAGCAAGTTCATCGAGATTTCTAAAAAATATGTTCACGCACTTCTTGGAAAAAAAGCAGTTTTTATAACGAAAGATGGCGCTACCATTGTTAATCTTGAACTTTATAATTTACCAAGCACGGTCTTGCTGAGATCAGATGGAACAGGTTTATATCTAACGAGGGATGTGGCTGCAAGCATTTACAAACTTAATAAACACAGACCAAGCCTGAATGTTTATGTGGTTGGCGAGGATCAAAAATTACATTTCCAACAGGAATTCAAAATTCTTGAGCTTTTGGGTTATGAAGATTTTTCAAAAAACAGTTTTCATCTAGGCTACGGGATTGTGAATTTACTAGGAGAAAAGATGAGCTCAAGAAAAGGAAAGGTTGTTCTGATCGATGATATTTTTGATGAAGCAGTAAAAAAGGTGGAAGAAAAATATACAAAAGACAAGAAGATTTCCAAAGCTGTGGGCACAGGAGCTGTGATCTATTCTATACTGAAGGTTGATCCTAACCAGCAGATTACATTTGATTGGGAGAAGGCGCTTGCCTTGAGAGGGGACACAGGACCTTACTTGCAGTATGCTCACACTAGATGTGCCGGAATACTGAGAAAAGCCAAGAAATGGAAGCCAAATTTCAAGTCTGAGAACATTTCTGAAGATGAAAAAATACTTATAAAAACTTTGATGAGATTTCCTGAAGTCGTAGAAAAAGCGGCGAAAGATCTGAGACCACATTACATTTGCAATTATGTTTACGAATTGGCAACTATCTTTGACAAATTCTATGAAACATGTTCTGTTTTGAAAGCTGATAATGAGAAATTGAAAACATTTAGGCTGAGTTTAGTGGATGCAACAAAAACTGTCCTGGCAAATGCTTTGAAACTTATAGGAATAGAAGCTTTGGAAAAGATGTAGTTAAATGATCTCTCGTGTGAGTTGGATTCCTAGAATGAATTTAGTAAAGGATTAAAAGTTTAATTAGTTTATGTAAATTAGATAAAATGCCAGAACACAGAGATTGTTACACTGTTTCACAAGTCGTGAAATTTGCAAAAGTGGAAAAAGGTCTAGCATGTGAAAGAGAACTGTGGTTTGCGATTCATCACTATCCTCAAATTTATACACCTCTAATCGCTCGCTATATATTGATTCATGATTTGGGAGTATCTTCATTTCGTTTAGAACCAGAACTCATTGATATACATTCCCGGAAAGATTTCGTGAAAACTTACCAAAGGAGAATGGAAGAATTGTGGAATTCTGACGGAATTTTAAAACAGGATAAAAACAGAATAATGGCTGATAACAAAGGCTTCAATGTCGATGATTTTTGGACACAACATGGCATTCCTTTTGTTGAAGCTTCTGCTCCAGAACGATGGAATCAAATAAAAGAAATCAAGGAAGAGGGAAAATTAATATCAACTTTTGTTGAACATGAAATACCAAAACTTTTACAAAAGAACAAACTGTATTGCGACAGGTTCTCACGACTCTTGTGTGCAAGACCGGATGTTTTAAGACAGTTTGAAAATGGTCTTCTGCAAATGATAGAGGTGAGAGTTGGCGTGCCCAACATTTTCGATGAACTTAAAACAAGTTTATACGGGGTTTCAGTAGAGGATGAATTTTTTGAACCAATCGAGGCTTATATTAGTTATTTACCTCGCGGCCCGAAAAAACAAATAGTTTTTGATGAATATGAGTCAGAAGCTTCTGGGCTAATAAAGGATTTGGAAGAAAGAAATTATGAATCTCTAAAACTTCAAGAAGTGATAGAGAATAAAAAATATTGCGAGAATAAAAGACAATGTGTTTATAGAACTGCTTGCAGATAATGGAGGTGAATGTTTGACCTATAACAAAGAATTGGCGCAAATAACATGGAGAATGTGTGATGAATTAGATTCTTACAGATTTCCATTGACATATTGGCAGATACTCCAAATCGATAATTTAGGTGATATAAATTTGCCATTAAAGAGAAACGCCCTACGAACTCTGGTGAGAAATGGAGAATTGATGCTTTTTGAAGAAAATGGAATTGTCAAATATGCTACGCCAAAAAGTATCGTTGATAGAATAAGATTGAAAGTTAAATCTTTTAGAACAAAACTAGAAAGATATGTGATTGGACCAGAAGAAGAATCACCAAGACCAATTAGAACAAAATATCCGCCACACACTTTTTCAGTTGATTTGTCCTATGGTTCTCTTAAAAGGGGAAAGTGGGAGATTCGAAGATATCATGAGAGCCAAAGAGTAAAGGGAATAAGTAAAAAAACAAAAGAAACCAGAGTGACAATGGTTTTTGGTGTTTCTAATGTGAGAACAGGTATAGGACGTGGAAAACACGATTATGATAAAACTGAAATTTATGGTTATTTTGAAGGAGAGGAAGTACCAGC